>Ga0265294_10002492_pt1 | contig 24138 bp, 21 predicted proteins | sample MunlanPumphouse3_FD_192504 | JGI IMG/M metagenome (GOLD analysis project Ga0265294, IMG submission 192504) | Groundwater microbial communities from a municipal landfill in Southern Ontario, Canada - Pumphouse #3 | ecosystem: Environmental > Aquatic > Deep subsurface > Groundwater | place... | reverse complement strand
TCTACAGCTGCACCTGGGAAAGAGCGTCGTAGACGATCTTTTTGTAGACATCGGGCTGGGTCCCGTACTCTTCCTGGGCCTTCCGGGAGTCGTCGGTGGTGCCGAACGCATCCAGCCGGTCCAGGGTCTCGCGGGCGGTATCCAGCACCCAGAGGTCGCGGGTCTCGCGGTCCACGACCGCGATCGACTCCACGCGAACCGAGACCAGGCAGTTCCCGTCCTGGGTCGTGTAGAGGTTCGGCTTGCCGACGACGGCGACGAACGCCGGCGGTTCTATCCGGGCGAGCTGCTGCATCGCCTCGGGCTGATAGGAACCCGCCATGATGAAGAAGGTGCCCGTCGGGTCGACCACCCTTCCGCGGTAGAAGATGTTCTGGTCGCCCTGCCGCTGCTTCTCCGTGAGGGTTCCGACGATGAAGATCCGGTTGCTCCGGATCCCGCTCGGGAGGATGACGTAGGTCGGGCTCTTCTCGTCCTCGCCGTCCTTGAACTGGTAGCGGGTCTCGCGGAGCTCGGATGCAAAGACCCTTCGTGCCGGTTCACGCTCGAACGCGCTCTGGGGCTTCATGCCGGCTCACCCCCGGCGCGGTTCAGCAGGCTAGCGAGTTCCGTGGGCTCAAATGTGATCGGGGTGCAGGAGTTGACGAGCAGCCTGCCGCCGAACTCGTTCCCGCTGCAGGTGTAGTAGCGTCCGAGCACCGTGTTCCTGATACGATAGAATATCTCATCCATGCCAAGCGGGTTCGTCTCGGCGATCCCAACTGCCTCATCAAGGGTGATCCCGGCGAGGGGTTCGACGATCTCGCGCTGCATCAGGACGTTCCTGGCACGTATACCATCGTCAAGGACCGCTTTTATGCGGAGGTCATAGCGGAACTCGGGCTGGATCTCGTGCACCGGGCAGTAGTTCTGCCGGGAGAGTGTCCGGTTGCAGCCTTCGACCGGGCAGCGCTTGATCAGGCCCGAGCCCGGAGCGACGTGGACGAGAGCTCCCCGGATCTCGGTCTCGGTTCGCCCGACCTCAATATCACCCTCGTCGGTGATGTACATCGCGGTGTTCAGGGCGAGGGAGAGCCTGCCGTTGTACTCGTCGACGGTGGCGTAGAAGATGTTGTAGACGGCATCAAGTTCCAGCCGATCTTTACCCCGCGTCTCCTCTGGAGCCGCCGGGCCGGTTCCGGAGGAGCCGGCTCCGTCTTCCTTCCAGATAACGAACTTGATGGTGCCGGTCTCGTCGCCGAGGAGCCCCGTCTGGAGCATCCGGTCGTGGGAGGCTTCCCATTCCTGGATGAACTTGGCCCGCACGCTTCCGACACCGGGCTTCAGCTCGGCGATAGGCGTGATCGAGGGAAGGAGCGGGGTATCATTCTCCATCCGGGAGATGGTGGTGCCCGAGTGGATCTTCAGGTTCGGTGCGCCTTTGTACTCGTCGACGACCGCGGACTCGATGCGGTACCAGTGGCCGTATTCCATCGCAGGGGGGTTTCCCCGGGCCCAGGCAACAAAACGGATGGCGCCGCTCGAGTCGGCGATGATCCCTGTCTGCGCGATCGAGGGCGAGACGGGCGGGGTCAGAGCAACGATCTTTCCCTCGATCGTCACCCACTCGCCGGGAACGATCTCGTGTATCGTGCGGAGCTCGGTGGAGGTGTTCCCGACACCGGTGACGTTATACTCGCGGGCGAGATCGGCCGTCACCGTGCGTTCGGCCTCGTCGATGTTGACGCCGAACTCCTCGGCGAGACGGCGGAGGCGTGATTCGATCTTCTGCCGATCGGGCTGTGCGCCTTTTGCTTCAAGTTTCCGGGAGATTCTCTCTGTTACCTCTGATAGGTTCATACTTACATCTCCAGTCTGTACTTCACCTCATCAGGGTATTAAGACTCGGCCCGCGATGTGAAAGTGATCACGGGTTCCCCTGTGAACGCCTTCCGATGGCCCCGGTCTGCAAAAAACGCAGTATCTGGGACCTGTATCGGCCATCCTACTGCGTATATGTCCCGCCGACAGGAAGATGTTTCCTCGCCGGGGGATTCTATCGGTCCGGCCGGGTTGCCTGCACCCGCAGAAGCTGGCGGACACGTCGTTTTAGGGCCGGCGGCCGAATCAGCGCATCCCTGCACCCGATCCTTAAATGTATATATAGGGGCAAGGACAACATCAGCTGCATGGCATTGACTGCGGACAGTACAATCGCGGAACTCCTTCGGGAGAAGCCCGAATCGGCACAGGTACTCTTCCGGTTCGGTATGGGTTGCCTTGGCTGCGCCATCGCAAACAACGAGACGATCCGGGAAGCCGCCCAGGTGCACGGCATCCCCCTCGAAGAGATGCTCTCTGCTCTCGGCGTTGCCGAGGCTTAAGACACGATTATAATTGGTCCCGGAGGCGTTTGAGCTCGGTGAGAGCGGTCTCCGGATTTCTTTTCATATAATCTGCAATCTCCGGGACGTGCAGGAGCGTACAGCCGGCACACCCCCAGATTCTGCTGCCGTTAGAACTCTCAACCCATTCGCCGAGCTCCTCGTCGGCACAGGGGTAGCAGGGGCAGTAGCAGTAGTCGCAGCGCTGCCCCGGGAAGTGGCAGGGGTAGTAGGGGCAGTTCTCCTTCTGCCACTCCACCCAGTGGTCCCCACCGTAGCGGCTGTAGATGAAGAACGACGGCTCGCTCCGCATGACCTTGCCCTGCTGCCGCGCGAGGGCCTCCGGGAGGCCACGGAGGACAGCCGCGTGAACCCTGCTGCCGACTTCGGTCAGGGTTCCCGCATAGGTGTGTGCAGGTTTTGCGTCGCGGTCGCAGGCGACGGCGACCGCATCGGTGGTGGTCCCCGGGAAGTCGTAACCGAGGTCGTGAAGCGCCTGGGCCTTCGCCCCCGTTACGGTGACGATCGTTTCAAGGAGCGCCGAATCAACCATCCCCTCCCGGCTGTAGACGATGATGTTGATGGTGTGCGGGGCGGTGGGGGACGCTGTCGGGTTCGTCACCCCGGCGGTGATGAAGACCGTGACGAAGTCGTACTGGAGCACGCAGAGGTGGCGCATCCGAACGGCGGTCATAAGGCCGAAGTAGTCCCGGAAGATCCCGTGCCGGGCGGCAAGAAGTTCGAGGTGGCGCACCGGATCGCCCACGAAGTCATGGGGCACCGTGTGATTCAAGACGGTCGTGACGTCGGTGATACCGCCGTGAACCCCGGTGCTCGCTGCCCTGAACCGGCCGCGAAGAAAAAGAGTATCGTTCCTGACAAAATATCTCATACGACGGAATAACGGGTTCGGTCTTTCAGTTCTTGCTGTTTGCCCGCGTTCCAGCCCGCAACGTCCTGGAGGTATCCGGTGACCCTGCTGATCTGCATGACATCGTGGCTCCCGCACTCGGGACAGACGGCCTTGCCGCAGAGCGGGCAGTACTCGATGCTCTCGACGATTTCGTGGTGACAGTCACAATGGTCGAGCGGGCACATGAGCTCGAGCGACGCTTCGCCGCAGTGGGGACAGGGGGTCTCGTCAACGACGAAGTGGCAGGTGTGGCACTTGTACCGCCGCTCACTTACGGGGATTTCGTCGAGACTCCGGTATTTCTCCGCCAGTTTAAGTTGTTCGGGGCTCCAGTTCATGATACCAATATCTGCAGGGGAATATATATCCCTTTAGATGCGGGATGTGCCGCATCCGCCTCAGAACACTCATAGGGTTCGTCATCTCCCTCGATGGGGATCGGAACGGAGAACTCATCACCGGCGGATGCGGGAGAAGCGCTCGGCTTCGGCCGCCGGGTTTTCCGCCTCATAAATGCTCCTTCCCACGATGACCCCGTCGACCAGCCGGGCCACTGTATCGAGGTCGCCGCCCTGCGCCCCCACGCCTGGGGAGTAGATCGCCTTGCTGCCGACGATCTCCCGGAGCCGGCTGATCCGCTCCGGACGGGTGGCTGGAGCGATGATGCCGTCGGCCCGGCAGGTGACGGCAAGTTCCGCAATGCTTTCGGCCACGCCGCCGTGGAAGAACTCGGTCGCCCCCGGATGGCTCATCTCGGCGACGATGTACGCCGCCCCGCTGTGGTTGTGCGCCACTTCGACGCAGGTTCTTGCGGCATCGGGTCCCACGAACCCGTGGGCGATCACGGCGTCGAACCCGGCGGAGAAGACCGCCTCGCAGATGAGGCGATTGGTGTTCGGGATGTCCGCGACCTTGAAGTCGGCGATGAGCGGGAGGGCGAGATCGGCGAGATCCTCGACGATCGAGAGGCCTGTCGAGAGGACCAGGGGGTAGCCGATCTTGATCGCGTCGATGAAGGGCGCGCAGGACTCCGCGACGCTCACCGCCTGTTTCCGGTCGAGCACGTCCAGAGAGAGGACAAGTTCGGTCATCCCTCCAGCCTCTCAAGGGTTGCCGCAACGAGGAGCGGCAGGTTGATGGTCGCGTCGCCGTAGACCGTCGCGGCGGTGGCCTCTCCGGTGAGTTTGCCCCATGACCGGGCCTCGTCGAGCGTCGCCCCCGAGAGGCCGCCGAGGTCCGGCCGGTCGCCGGTGAGCTGCACCGCGTAGTCAAACCCGGTCTCGGTCATCAGTTTGCTCTGCAGGATGTAGTTCTTCGGGACGCCGCCGCCGACGAGGATGGTGCCGGCCCGTTCGGCCTCAAAGCACCGGTCAAGGAGCCCGGGCATATCGTCGAACGCGCTGACCGTGACGTTGTGCGTCTGGGAAAAGAGCCAGTACTGCAGCCCGATCATCGAGTCCTGGATGGCCGGGCAATAGATCGGCACCCCGGCCTTTGCCGCCGCGGAGAGGATCCCCGAGTCAAGCTGGCTGCCGATCCGGTCAAGAAGATCGGAGATCGAGACCGTCGAGCCTTCGGGGAGGGATGAGTAGACATCCTGCAGGAACTCCTCGAACCGGATGAACGCCTCGTTCGGGAGGAAGATGTCGTAGATCCGGTTGACCCCCTCCTCGCAGAGTTCGGCATCGGAGACGTCGGAGGCCCCATGGTAGTGGTGGCAGCCGATCGCCTCGATGACGTCGTGGGTGAGGTTCGCCCCCGTTGAGACGAGCACGTCGATATGCCCTCTCTTGATGAGGTCGGCGACGATCCCCCCCATCCCGCCGGGCACCATCGCGCCCGAGAGGCCGAAGAACTTCAGTGCTTTCTCGTCGCGGAGCATCCGCTCGTAGATGTTGACCGCCTGCCACAGCGATCCCCCGTTGTAGGCTCCGGCTTTCCCGAGTTCGTCGACGAGTTCGCCGACCGTCATCCTGGGGTGCACCCGTGCCTGCTGAACCGCGTCCCCGTACTTGAAGGTCATGATACCGTTACACCAGCTTCTGTACGAGGTATTGGCATTCATGCACGATAAGGGATCGTCTTTTCGTGAGGCTGCCGGGGAGTGCCCGCCGGGCGAAAGGGGTGCTCTGTTAAAAAATGCCATAATGTTGCGGGGCCCGGCGGTCGGGTCCCCGCTGCCAGACAGGGGATGATTGGTTATTCGACACGGGATGATCCCACTCGTCCCACCGTGTCGGAGTCCGGTATACCCGGACCATCTCTTTAGAGAGTGGACTTTCGGGCCGGAAACGGAAAGGCATCCAGAAGGCTGCCTTCGTCTTCGTTCCGTGCATACTCGGCCGCGAACTCGTACAGCCTGCCGTAAAACCCCGTCTGCCAGGGTGGCACCGTCGCGGACGGAGGGGTCAGGGCACGCATACTTTCGCCGCAGATAGTCGGCACGGGATCACCAGGGGATAAGTTAACACCCAAACGTTATAAATCTTTTTTTGTAAAGTTCATTTGGTTTACGTGATAGGGGGTGCATCACATCCCTGGCTGGATTGAAGCACGACCTCTTCCCACGCCGGGACACCGCGCACCAGCGGGCGCGCAAGATGCCGGCGAGCAGTAGGGGGCACCTCGTACCACCCGGGCTGGATCCGGCGCTCCAGCACCTTGACCTCGGGCTCGCGGCTGCGAGCCCCACAGACCCGGCACTTGTAGCCCTTTCCCGTCCCGGCGCTCGTCATCCGCTTTGCGCAGGCCGGGCAGACCGGTGGGCGGATCCGGACCACGTCAGCGAGGCGGGCGACCCCGAGTTTCTCAAGGTTCAGGCTCCCTCCTTTGTAACTCCCGGCCGTGGCCACCACGTCGCCCGGGACGAGCGCCCTCACGATGGCCCGGAACCCCTTGGTCGGCTCGTAGGCCATACAGCGGAGATCGACGCCGCAATCTTTCAGGAGAAACGAGACGTGGCCGCCGGGCCCGGTGGCCGCGGCCTGTGCGACCGTGCCCCGCACCAGGTACGACCGCCCCTCCCGGAGCGTCGCGACCGATCCCGGCACCAGGTGAGCGTCGGTTCCCTGGTTGGTGGTGTAGACCTGCTCGCAGGCAGGCTCCTCCGAGCGCACGTATGAACGCGCCTCCTTCACCCACGCCGGGCTCTCCCCCCGGATGCCGAAGAGGACGGGGTCGGGCGTATGAGGTACCCCGACCACCACGCCGTTCTCCCGGTCGACCGTGTCCCAGGTGTGGGGGTAGGTCACTTCCTCGGCGCGAAAGAGACTCGCTGTATCCACCTGCCGGGGGGTGCCCCACATCTCCCGCTTCCGGTAGGCGAGCAACTCGTAGGTCTGGTTGGGAAAAACGCTTGAAATCGCCGCTGTTGCGCCGATGAGCCCGCGCCGGTTCTTGTAGCCCCGGTAACGGGCCCCCACTGCCTCAAGCACCCCGACGGCCTCGTCCACGGTGCAGTAGTCCCGAAGCGCCGCGTAGTAAAAGTCCAGCGGCGGATGGATTTCGGAGACCGCCACGCCCGGATTGGTCTTTTTGTCGTCGAACTGCGCGAGTTCCTCCACGCACGCGGTAGCGAGCGCGAACGCCGTCTCCGGATCGCCATCGGCCTCGATAGAGATCGCCGCGTTCCCCCGGGTCTTGTGGATGACGTTCGGATTCAACCGGACCAGACGGGCGTCGACGATGCGAAGCCCCGCCTGCACGAGCCGCCGCACCAGAACCGCCCCGATATAGGTGGTGCACATCCCGCCAGGAGAATCCGTATCATCGATCCCGATCCACATACCCGATAGTTTATATTATTCTCCGGCTATATCGATTCTTACGGGTTATGTCGCAGGATCGCCTTCCTCAGATGGTCATCAGCATCATGCTCCTGGCGAATTTCGATGTCTCGGAGCGATGCAACATCCGTCCACGGAGTTTCGACCTTATCGCGAAGAAAGGCGACAGCCTCGTCATCATTAAAGTCGCTTCTCACATCGACAGCGTGAGCGCCGACATTGCCTGGGACCTCAACCTGATCGCCCGGTACCTGGAAGCAACCCCTCTCATCGTCGGGGAGCGGGCGCGCGACGCAGATCTCGAGCGCGGCGTCGTCTACATCCGCTACGGGCTCTTTGCCCTCAGCCCCGAGACACTTTACGACTACTTCGTGGAGGGGCTCTCGCCGATGGTCTACGCCTCCCCCGGGGGCCTTTACGTGAAGATCAATGGTGACCTCCTGCGGGAGGTGCGTGAGCGCTCTCAGATGTCACTCGGGGACCTCGCATCGCACCTCGGTGTCTCCCGCCGGACGATCAGCAAGTATGAGAGCGGGATGGGTACCACGCTCGATGTCGCCATCAAACTCGAGGAACTCTTCAACGCTCCGCTCGTCGAGACGATCGAGCTCATCGGCCACCGCTCCCCGGAGCCCGAGAAGTCTCTGGAATCTAAGACCGGCGATATTCTCATCGATCTCGAACGCATGGGGATGGAAATCCACGCGATGCGGCAGGCCCCGTTCCAGGCGCTGGCGCTCTTTGACAAGCATACAATCCTGACGGCATACGGTACCTCCCAGAAGGTCGTAAAGCGCGCTTCGCTCATCGGCAACATATCCCAGATCACGAAGACGTTTGCCATGTGCGTCGTCACGGATTACAAAAAGCAGAAAAAAATCGGCACAACCCTCCTTATCGGCGAAGAGCATCTCCACACCCTCGAAGACGGCTCGGAACTGATAGATATGATAAATGAGTGAATAACTTTATATAGAACCACAAACCTACCTTTCTATCGCTTAACAACGGTGATACCTATGTCAAGTCTTGGAGGACAACCAATCTTTATTCTGAAAGAGGGTAGCCAGCGTACCCGTGGCCGTGACGCACAGTCAGGCAACATCGCTGCCGCAAAGGCCGTCGCAGGCGCTGTAAGGACGACGCTTGGGCCCAAGGGCATGGACAAGATGCTCGTCGACACCATCGGCGACGTCGTCATCACGAACGACGGTGTGACCATCTTGAAAGAGATGGACATCGAGCACCCGGCTGCGAAGATGATGGTCGAGATCGCCAAGACCCAGGACGACGAGGTCGGCGACGGCACCACGACCGCAGTGGTGATCGCGGGCGAACTCCTGAAGCGTGCGGAGGATCTCCTCGACCAGGATGTGCACCCCACGGTCATCGCCCACGGCTACCGCATGGCCGCCGATAAGGCACAGGACATCCTCGACGAGATCGCCATCGACGTCAAGCCCGATGACATGGCAATGCTCAGGAAGATTGCCGACACCGCCATGACCGGCAAGGGCGCCGAGGCTGCAAAGGAGAAACTCACTGAGCTCGTCGTCAAGGCGATCACGATGGTCGCCGATGCCGACGGCAACGTCGACACCGAGTTTGTGAAGGTCGAGAAGAAGGTCGGCGGGTCCACCGATGACTCAGAGATCATCGAAGGCATGATCATCGACAAGGAGCGTGTGCACCCGGCAATGCCCCGTGCCGTCAAGGACGCGAAGATCCTGCTCCTGAACGCCGCCGTCGAGTTCAAGAAGACCGAGGTCGACGCCGAGATCAGTATCACGAGCCCCGACCAGCTTCAGATGTTCCTCGACGAAGAGGAGCGGATGATCAAGGGCATCGTCGACAAGATTGTTGCGAGCGGTGCAAACGTCCTCTTCTGCCAGAAGGGCATCGACGACATCGCCCAGCACTATCTCGCCAAGGCCGGTATCTTCTCCGTGCGCCGCGTCAAGAAGAGCGACATGGAGAAACTCGCCCGCGCCACCGGTGCGGCCGTCGTCAGCTCCATCGATGCCATCGCCCCCGAGGAACTCGGTAAGGCGGGCAGCGTTGAGGAGAGGAAGGTCTCCGGCGAAGAGATGATCTTCGTCACCGAGTGCGAGAACCCGAAGGCGGTCTCGATCATCATCCGCGGCGGCACCGAGCACGTCGTCGACGAACTCGACCGTGCACTCGAGGACGCGCTCCGGGTCGTCAGCGTTGCCGTCGAGGACAAGAAGTTCGTCGCCGGCGGCGGCGCGCCCGAGATCGAGCTCTCGCTCCGGCTTCGTGAGTACGCCGCGAGTGTCGGCGGCCGTGCCCAGCTCGCCATCGAGGCGTTTGCAAATGCGCTCGAGATCATCCCGAGGACGCTTGCCGAGAACGCAGGCCTCGACCCGATCGACATGCTCGTCGCTCTCCGCGCCTCCCACGAGAAGGGTGGCAAGAATGCAACGTACATGGGCCTTGACGTCTTCAACGCCGTATCCGGCGACATGCTCGAGACCGGCGTCGTCGAGCCCCTGCGGGTGAAGACCCAGGCAATCGCAAGCGCCGCCGAGGCAGCCGTCATGATCCTCCGGATCGACGATGTCATTGCCTCGTCCAAGTCCGCCGGCCCCTCTCCTGAGGAGATGGCTGCTATGGGTGGCGGCATGGGCGGCGGTATGGGCGGCATGGGCATGCCCCCGATGATGTGAGATCACCGTACCGCCCCACGATACGATCTGGGACCGCGATCCGGCCCCGGTAATCTCCTTTTTTTGCCCCGGGCCCACCGTTGCGTAACTCCTTTTCCTCAACGCGGGTTTGCAGGAGAGTATGTCCTGCAGATTTTTCCAGAGCAAACGGATGAAATGTATCTCCGCGGGGCATGAGCGGGAAGGTCCCCTGTGCCCGTGGAGGGTGGAGGCGGCGCCCCATCTTTTGGATCACGTTTGTCCTGCATGGCTTTTTTCATGTCGAAGAAGAACACATAATTTATGTATCCAGTTTACGCTCCGAAAGGCGCCTGAGATGTGGTGGTCGCCCGTAGCTCCTCGTCCGCCCTGCCTCATCGCTCCCGGAGATCCCTCCCTGATCGCGAAGATTAAGGTGGAGAGACATCCATTAGTGACCGCCAAGATGAAAACTCCTGTTCTCTGGAGTGAGCACGATCCGGTACAGATGGTACGACGGGCGTGCATCCGCCGGCCGTTCAATCGCGTGCCCCGTCCGCTGCATGATAACGACCTATGAAGAGCAACCGCATACCCGGTCCAGAAGACCGGCCGTTTACGTCTACTCTTATCATAGCCATCCTTCTCATCGTTATCCCTGCCATCGCCCTCCTTTCGATCCACGACATCATGCTGGCAGAAGAGAGGATGGCCTCGGACTTCGATACCCTGCAAAGCGTCACCGAAAAGAGCGTCAGGGAATCGATCGTGGACGTGGATACCGGCCTCAAACTCTTTGACGATTCCTTAAACGAGAGAATGCTGAGCGGGTTTTTGCTTTTTCTCCAGGAGTACGAACGAGCGGGTGGGGACCCATCGAAGATGGACCTGTTAGCGCTCAAAGAACGGCTCGGGAGTTCGATGGATCTCTATGTCATCAACGCGTCAGGCGTCATCGAGTACACCACCTATCTCCCTGATCAGGGCCTCGATTTCAGGAATGTCCCGGGTTTCTACGACGAGATCACGCGGATGCGCCTTGGAGACGATTTCTCGCCCGACCGCGTGGTTTACGAGCCCGAAACCGGACAGGTGCGGAAGTACGCCTATATGCCCACGCCGGATCACCGCTACCTGCTTGAACTCGGGCTCGTGCCGGACGCGTTCGTGGAAGAACGGAACCGGTTACGTTCACGGGAAAGCACACAGGAGTTCGTCTCCTTGAACCCCTATCTCGATTCGATCCGTGTTTATGATATCTTCGGCAACCCTGTCGGGGAGGAGGACGGTCGCGCGGATGCGCGAACACAGGCGCTCATCACCGGGACGATCATCCCCGGCCGAACTGACTACGAGGTTGAGGATGCAGAGCACGAAAAACAGATCCGCTACCTCTTCATCGACCTGAAAGACCCGGATTACCCGTCGGATCCGAGCGTTGTCGTCGAGATGACCTACGATACAGGGCTCGTGCAGAGCCAGCTCGACCGGATGCTCTCCTACCGTGCTGCCGTTGCGGTTCTCGCCATCGTCCTCTGCGGCGGGATGATCTTCCTTGTAGCCCGCCGTCTCACGCGCCCCATCAAGGAGATCATCGATGACATCGACGTCATCGCGCAGGGGGATCTCGACCACACGATCCGGGTCTCGGCAACGCGTGAGGTCATGAAACTCGAGCGGAGCATCAATACAATGGTAGCGACCCTTAAAGCGGGTATGAAAAGCCTCCGGGATTCGGAAGAGACGATCCGGGAGTACAGCGGGCACCTGGAAGAGCAGGTCGAAGAGCGCACGGCGGAACTGCAGGAGTCGACCGAGAAGGCCAACCTCTACCTCGACATCATGACGCACGATATCAAGAACGCCATCAATACCGCCACCCTCTATACGGCCCTTCTCACGGAAGAGCTCGTGGGGGAACAGAGGAGTTACACCGAGAAGTTACAGAAGAGTCTCAAAAAGAGCACCGAGATCATCAGGAACGTCACTACCATCAGGCAGATCCAGGAAGAGGCTGCCGTTCTCCGGCCGGTCGCTCTCGACCCGGTCATCCGGGTGGAGCTCGAGCACTACCCTGATGTGCGGGTCACCTACACGGGGACGCCCGCACGGGTGATCGGCGATGATCTCATCTCCGAGATCTTCACAAACCTCATCGGCAACGCGGCGAAGTTCGGCGGGCCGGCGGTCGAGGTCACTATCCGTGTCGAGGAGCGTGGCGAGGAGGTACTCGTCTCGGTCGAGGATACCGGGCCGGGTATCGCCGACGAGGTGAAGCAACGCCTGTTTACCCGCCTCGGCAGTGGGGACGGCAGAAAGAGCGGTGGAGGTCTTGGCCTCTACATCTGCCGGATGCTTATCGAACGTTACGGCGGCCGGATCTGGGTGGACGACCGGGTAGAGGGTCGGCCGGAGGAGGGGACGGCCATCCGGTTCACTCTCCGGAAGGCCGCCTGATGTTATCCGATGATCTCCTGCACCCGCCCGACCTGCCCGTCGCGGAGCCGGACCTTGATCCCGTGCGGGTGGAAGGACGAGTTGGTCAGGATCTCGGCAACGACGCCCCGGGTGCGCTTGCCGGTCCGCTGGTCACGTTTGAGCACGATGTCCACCGTCATCCCGGGTTTGATGGCGGCCCTGTTCTGTCCGTTCATGACAAAAAATTGTGGGGGATCACTCTTCCCCGCCGCCCTCTTCCGCTCCATCCCCGTTCTGCCCGGGCACAGCGGTCTTCATCTGCGGGAAGAGGAGCACCTCCTTGATCGAGTCCTTGCCGGTGAGGAGCATCACCAGGCGGTCGATCCCGATGCCCACGCCGCCCGTCGGGGGCATCCCGTAGCCGAGCGCGTTGATGAAGTCGTAGTCGATCATCTGCGCCTCGAGATCGCCCTTCCGGCGCTTCGCGTCCTGCAGTTCGAGCCGGGCCTTCTGGTCGAGGGGGTCGTTTAACTCCGAGAAGCCGTTCGCCATCTCCATCCCGGCGATGAAGAGCTCGAACCGCTCCGTGAACCCTTCCTTCTCCCGGTGCTTCTTTGCAAGCGGCGAGTTCTCGATGGGGAAGTCGTAGACGAACGTCGGCTGGATGAGGTGCTTCTCGCCGAAGTGCTCGAAGAAGAGCACCAGGTACTCGCCTCGGGTCGTGGCGCTCTCGCAGCCCTCGACGCAGTGCTCGAGGCCGAACGCACGGAGTTCTTCGAGGCTCATGGCCCCGATATCGATCCCGGCGTACTCGCGCACCGCCTCCTCCATGGTGAGGCGGCGCCAGGGCCGGGAGAAGTCCAGGTCGTGCCCGGCAAACGAGCAGGCGGTCGTCCTGAGCACCTTCTCCGCGAGATGCCCGAGAATCTCCTCGGTGAGGTCCATCATGTCGTTGTAGTCGCGGTAGGCCTCGTAGACCTCCACCATCGTGAACTCGGGGTTGTGGTTGGTGTCGATATCCTCGTTCCTGAAGTTCTTCGCGATCTCGAAGACCTTATCGAACCCGCCGACGACCAGGCGCTTGAGGTAGAGTTCCGGCGCGATCCGGAGGTAGAGTTTCTGGTCGAGGGCGTTGTGGTGGGTAGTGAACGGCCGGGCGTTCGCGCCGCCGTAGATCGGCTGCAGGGTGGGCGTCTCGAACTCCAGGTAGTCCCGCTCGAAGAGGAACTGTCGCAGGAGGGAGATGATCCTGCTCCGCGTCCGGAAGGTCTCGCGGCTCTCCTCGTTCATGATCAGGTCGAGGTAGCGCTGCCGGTAACGGGTCTCGACGTTCTTGAGCCCGTGGAACTTCTCGGGAAGCGGGCAGACCGATTTCGTCAGGAGTTCGAACCGGTCGACCCAGACGGTGATCTCGCCCATCTTCGTCCGGAAGACGTGGCCGACGACACCGATGATGTCGCCGGCATCGACGTACTGCTTGAAAAGCTCGAACTGCTCCTCGCCGAGGTCGTTTTTCCGGAGGTAGAGCTGGATCCGGCCCCCGGAGTCTCCGATATCGGCGAAGATCGTCTTGCCGTGCTGGCGGACGACGTAGACCCGCCCCGCGGTGCTGACCTCCTCCTCGCTCTTATCGTGCTCGATTGCGGAGAACCGCTCCTTGATTTCGGTGACGGTCTCCCTGCGGTCGAAGGTGTAGGGGTAGATCGTCACCCCGCGTTCGCGCAGTTCCTGTATTTTATCGATCTTTGCCGTATCAAAACAGAAATGTTCCATATCGCTCATTGTGTAAATCGCTCCATTCATCCTGCAGTTCGAGACCTGGCCGGAAATCCCTGTTCGGCGCTGTTCCGGTGAGGCCGGGCCGCACGCTCGCCGGGAAATTCTATATAGTGTTCACCTTCGGGGGTATTAATTTTGAGTAGCGGACTGGCCGCAGGGCTGTCCGCCTCCCCCCTCCTCGCAGGCCGATCCGTCGTGGGCAAGATAAGGCCCGGCGCCAGATCACAATGCATAAGAAGGTTATACGAGTTATCGTCAATAGTGTGGGCATGGTAGAGGATGCGGGGAGAGAGGTGGCGATCGAAAACCTTGCGGCGGTCATCGGCGAATGCCGGAAGTGCCCTCTCTGGGAGAATACCCACCATGCGGTTCCGGGAGAGGGGGCCGCCGGGGCTGACCTCATGCTCATCGGCGAAGCGCCGGGGAAGCAGGAAGACCTCACCGGGAGGCCGTTCGTCGGCCGGGCAGGGAAACTCCTCGAAGGCCTCCTCGCGGGGATCGGTCTAACCCGTGACGACGTCTTCATCGCAAACATTGTCAAGCACCGGCCGCCCGGGAATCGCGACCCCCGGGACGAGGAGATCCGGGCCTGCACCCCGTATCTTGAGGAGCAGATCCGGATCATCAGGCCGAAGGTGATCGTGATGCTGGGCCGGCACTCGAGCAGGTATATCCTCTCCTTCCTGCCGGTCGAGTTCGACCGGATCACGGAGATCCGGGGGACGATCTACCCGGGTCTCCTCTTCGGCCACCCGGTCCGCCTCATCCCCACCCTCCACCCCGCCGCCGCGCTCTATAACCCGGCATACCGGGAAGCGCTGGAAGAGGATTTCCGGACCATCGGGCGCGAAATCACGGATATGGGAGGATCTGAGACACAGAACTGAAGGGCCATGGCAAAAGAGCGATCATGCGGGGCGGTTGTCGTCCGACGGGACACGGATCCCCAGTACCTCATCCTGCAGTACGGGGCTGGACACTGGGATCTGGTGAAGGGGCACGGCATACGCGGCGAGAGCGAGGAGGAAACGGTGCTCCGCGAACTAGAGGAGGAGACCGGGATCACCCGGGCCACGTTCGTCCCCGGATTCCGCGAGGAGGTCCACTACTTCTTCCAGCGCCGGGCACACACGGTCTACAAGGAGGTCGTCTACTACCTGATCGAGACCCCGGAGGAAGAGGTGACGCTCTCGGACGAGCATATCGACTACCAGTGGCTCCCGCACGACAGGGCGCTGCAGACGATCACCTTCGCGAACTCCCGAAGGGTCGTCGAGGGGGCGCACGAGCACCTGAAGGCACTCTCGAACCGGAAGGGCAAGTGACCGCGAAATCCCGGTACACTCACATTTTTCTTTCCTCCGGGAGTTCGCTCACCTCCTTTCCAAGGAAGTAACTCACGACCGTCCTGATTGCGACGAGCGCTCCGAGGACGGTCAGGTCCTGGAGCGTCGGTTCGAGGATTGTCTTGATGACGTCGGCGGCAACGAAGAACTCGAGGCCGATCAGGATGCGCGTGGTGAAGACCCAACGGATGTCACGGTAACTGATCGCCCTGATGCGCATCTCCCGCGCCAGAATCTCGACGATCGCGATCACCGCTCCGTAGACGATGAAGAGCGCCCCGAATATCCCAAGGACCGTTGCAGTGATCCCGACGAGCGTCTCGAGCACGATATGTCCCCGGTCGGGCATATCGGCGAAGGAGGGCTTATATGTTACTCTTCAGGAGCCCGGAGGGCTTCCCGGGCTCTCAGGCGCTCTCCGGTTCCAGGGGCACGACGAAGCGGTACCCGTTGTACCGCTCGACCGTTACGGGAACGCCGTAGACCACCTCGATGGTCTCCGGCGTCACCACGTCGGGCCCCCCTGCGGCGTGGATGACACCGTCTTTTAGGAGGATGAACCGGTCGGCGTAGCGGAGCGCCATGTTCAGGTCGTGCATCGTCATCACCGCGGCAACGTTGTGCTCCGTCGTCACCTGCCTGACGATCCCGAGGATCTCGAGCTGGTTCTTGAGGTCGAGGCTGCTCGTCGGTTCGTCGAGGAGCAGCACCCGGGGCTCCTGCACGAGCGCTCTCGCGATGCTCACCTTCTGGAGTTCTCCGCCGCTCATCTCGTCGATGTAGCGCAGTTTCAGGTCCTCGAGGCTGAGCATCCGGATCGCCGCCTCGACGATCCGGATATCCACCTCCGTCACGTCCCATCCGATATGCGGCCGGCGGCCGAGAAGAACGGCGTCGAAGACGGTCATCCGGCCGGCTTCGCACCGTTGCGGAACGTAGCCGACCTTCCGGGCGATCTCCATCCGATCCGCGGTGAGGAGATCCGCCCCCTCGATGAGGACGGACCCGGCCTTCGGCCGCAGGATGGTGTTCATGCACTTCAAGAGCGTCGTCTTCCCGACACCGTTCGGGCCCAGGATCGCGAGAACCTGGTGCGGTCGAAGGTCGAACGTGATATCCCGGATGACCGAAGCGCTCCGGTAATTGAACGCCACGCCGTCGACGTCGAGGATCATCGCCGGTACCCCCGTAAGAGCAGGTAGATGAAGACCGGTGCGCCCAGGAATGCCGTGAGCACGGCGACCGGGAGGATGTAGGGGGCCACGATGACCCGGGCGACCGTGTCCGAGGCGAGAAGGAGGATCCCGCCCATGACGCAGGAGCCCGGGATCAGGAAGCGCTGGTCGTCGCCGATGAGCCTCCTCACCATGTGCGGGCAGACGAGTCCCACGAAGCCGATGACCCCGAGGAACGAGACGATTACGGCGGATACGAGCGCCGCGACGACCATCCCGATATCCCGGATCGCCTCGACGCTGACGCCGAGACCCTTCGCGGTCTCGTCGCCGGCGTCGATCGCGTTGTAGTTCCAGCGGTTCGCGATGAAGTAGAGCGAGGCCGCCGCGGTCACGAAGGCCATGATCCCGAGTTCCTGCCAGCTGGCCCGGCCGACGTCGCCGAACGTCCAGAAGACGACGGCGGCGAGCTGGGTGTCGTCGGCGAAGTACTGGAGAAACATCGTCCCCGCCGTGAAGAGCGAGGAGAGGGCGACGCCGGCGAGCACCATCACCTCGGGGGAGGCCCCCCGCAGTCGGGAGATCAGGAGGATCACCGCGGTGGCGAGGAGGCAGAAGATGAACGCCATCAGCGTCGTCACGTAGGGATTGTTGAGGACGACGGCGTCGGCGACCGTCGACTGCATCTGCCCGGTGCCGAGGACGATGACCGAGACGGCTGCACCGAAGGCGCCGGCGTTCGAGATGCCGAGCGTGAACGGCGAGCCGAGCGGGTTACGAAGGATCGACTGCATGGCGACCCCGGCCACCGAGAGCCCCACCCCGGCGACGATCGCGGCAAGCGCCTGCGGGAGGCGGATGTTCCAGACGATCCGGTCGGTGCTGGAGGGGTTGAGAACGGTGCCGGGGTTGAGGAGCAGGATTACCCTGTCGACAATACCGTTCACTATGGATAGGAAGACCTCGTACGGGGGGATGCTCACCGCGCCGACCGATATGGATACGATCAGGAGGAGAAAGAGGACGACCACTCCTCCGAGTATCCAGAGGTGCTTTCGCCGCACGTAGCCCATGTAGTCGGCGGGGATGGCCCCGTCCGCAAAGTGCATCTCGTTATCTCCTCCTGCTCGAGCCCGGCATCAGAGGGTGATCTCCTTAAAGCCGAGGTTCCTGTACTCGTTGTTGTGATCGCCGAAGACCGGTTTCCCGACGAAGAAGGTGTAGATCTCGTCGGCCTTCTCCTCGGGGTCGATGTCGGCGAACCGGTCGGGGTAGAGGGTCTTGCCGATGAAGTAGGCGTCGGCAAGGATGGTCTCGTAGTTCACGCTGTAGAAGTTGTACGGGAGAACACCGTAGACCCGGCCTTCCTTCGCGGCGGAGAGCCCCTGGAGCGCGGGGTCGCTCTTCAGTTCCCCGATCGCCCCGTCGTTCTCCAGCTGGGTCGTCCCGAGGTCGACGAAGATGTACCCGGGATCCCAGTCGACGAGCGCCTCTTTCGCGACGTCGGCATGGGCTACACCGAGGCCGGTCGCGGCGTTCTTTGCATTCACCCAGAGGAAGGGTGGATAAGCCGGTTCGGTGGAGATGATGCCGTGGGCGCCCGCCGAAGAGACGCCGCCGATGTAGGCCGTCTTCCGCTCGCTCTTGGGGATGTCGGCGGTCCTGGCTTCAAGGTCGGCAATCGTCGCTTCGATGTAGGCGATCACCTCTTCGGCCCGGTCTTCTTTCTCGAGAACCTCGCCCATCGTGCGGAGCCCGGCGTACATCTCGGCCTTTTCGGCGTCGTTCCGGAGCGAGCCGTAGGGGAACGCCACGACCGGGATGCCAGTCCTCTCCTGGAGTTTGTCGGCCTCGGGACCGCTGGTGCTGTACGCCGTTCCGGTGGAGCCGGTCTTGAAGATGATCTGGGGCCCGATGCCGAGGATCTTCTCCGGGTCATCCTTGCCGCGGAACTCACCGATCAGGGGGAGATCTTTGAACTGCGCCCCGTAGGCGAGGGCGTAAGGACGGCCTTCCATGGGTTGATCCTTCTTCTCCTGGTCGTCGACGCCGATGACGAGGTCCTGGCTCTGCAGGTAGACGAGGTAGCGGAGGCATCCGGAACCCGAGCATACGACGCTCTCCGGCGGCGCCGGGACGGCGACCGACCGACCGAACCCGTCGGTGATCGTGACGGTCTCGCCGGCGCCGTCCAGGACGGTTCCGGTGCCGGTGCACCCGGCGGCGAGCATGGCAAGAACGAGGGCCGCGAGCACCGCAGCCGCGAGGCCTCCTCTATATCGGAACGGTGGCATACTAATACCAGTAATAGTAACACTGTTTATTATAGTTATCGAATCGTCACCTATCCGGTATGACTCAATTCTGATTCGTAATACCTGCGCTGATAATCGGCCGAACCGGTGCAACGCCCCCGGGTATGGCAGACCCCTCTGGTTCGCATGCCAGGAGCGTGGGAGGAGGACGCCATGCCCGGGCTCCGGCTGCACAGGCCGAGAGGAGAGAGGAAGTGGGTTCGTACCTGCTGCACGCATGGTTCCTTTCCACTTCCACCGGGCCTGTTCGATCCCGGGTTACAGCGGGATCTCCCCAAACCCGAGGTTCCTGTACTGACTGTTCAGGTCGGAGAAGACCGGTTTCCCGACAAAGAAGGTGTAGATCTCGTCCGCCTTCTCCTCGGGGTCGATGTCGGTGAACCGGTCGGGGTAGAGGGTCTTGCCGATGAAGTAGGCGTCGGCGAGCACGGTCCCGTAGTTCGTGTTGTAGAAGTTGTACGGCAAAACACCGTAAACCCGGCCTTCCTTCGAGGCTGAGAGCCCCTGGAGCGCGGGGTCGGTCTTCAGTTCTCCGATCGCCCCGTCGTTCTCCATCTGGATCGTGCCGACGTCGATGAAGATGTATTCGGGGTCCCAGTCGACGAGCGCCTCTTTCGCGACGTCGGCGTGTGCTGTGCCGAGCCCGGCCGCGGCGTTCTTCGCGTTGACCCAGAGGAACGGCGGGTAGGCCGGTTCGGTGGAGATGATGCCGTGAGCCCCCGCCGAGGAGACACCGCCGACGTAGGCCGTCTTCTGTTCGCTCTCGGGGATATCGGCGGTCCGGGCTTCGAGGTCGGCGATCGTCGCCTCGATGTAGGCGATCACCTCTTCGGCGCGGTCCTGTTTATCAAGCACCTCGCCCATCGTGCGGAGCCCGGCATACATCTCGGCCTGCTCCGCGTCGTTCCGCAGTGAGCCGTAGGGGAAGGCCACGACCGGGATACCGGTCTTCTCCTGGAGTTTGTCGGCTTCGCCGGCACTGGTTGCGTACGCCGTTCCGGTGGAGCCGGTCTTGAGGATGACTGCGGGCCCGATGCCGAGGATCTTCTCCGGGTCATCCTTGCCGCGGAACTCACCGATCAGGGGGAGGTCCGCAAAGTGCGCCCCGTAGGCGAGGGCGTAAGGACGGCCTTCAATCGCCCGGCCTTCTTTTTCGATATCGTCGACGCCTATGGCGAGGTCCTGGCTCTGCAGGTAGACGAGGTAGCGGAGGCACCCGGAACCCGAGCATACGACGCTCTCCGGCGCCGCCGGAACGGTGACCGACCGACCGAACCCGTCGGTGATCGTGACGGTCTGGTCGGCGCCGCCCTGGACGGTTCCGGTGCTGGTGCACCCGGCGGCGATCATAAGCACAACAAGGGCCGCAAGCATCGCGGCCGCGAGATATCCGGTATATCGATGGTTTGACATACTAAAACTAATAGACGTAATACTATTTATTATAGTTATCGAATTAACGCCTATCTCGTATGACTTATTTTCGATTCGTGTTACCTGTGCCAACGGCCGGTCGTGCCGGTTCACAGGCCCAAACCACGTGTGCCGCATCTGCTGCTCTCTCCGGCAGGAATAGAGTTCGTTCCCGCGAGGTGGATAACTATTATGGGCGGTTCGACCTACCCCTGCAATAGGACACCCGGTCATGCGCACCGGCACGACCGGCGTATTGTGAGGAATGCACATGCCAGAGAGGATGTTAACCGAATCTGAAGGATATCACCTGTTGGGCTCGTGTGGGATACCTGTGCCGCCCCACCATCTGGTTACCAGCGCCGCCGATGCCCGGGAGGCCGCTGGACGGATAGGCTACCCTGTCGTTATGAAAGTCATCTCCCCGGAGATCGTCCACAAAAGCGACGTAGGCGGAGTCATCACCGGGATCGAGGAGGCTGGCGAGGCCGAAGACGCTTTTTCGGCCATTATGCAGAACAGCGCCACCCATGCCCCCGAAGCGGCGATCACCGGTATCATCGTCGAGAAACAGATGCCGGCAGGGCTTGAGGTGCTGATCGGCGGGAAGACCGATCCGTCGTTCGGGAAGGTCATCACGTTCGGTCTCGGGGGGAAACTGGTGGAACTTCTTGAAGACGTCTCCATCCGCATGCTTCCCGTCACCGACGATGAGATTCGCAGAATGATTCGCGAGATCGAGGGCTACCGACTCATCCGGGGGTACCGGGGAGAGCCCCCGAAGGACGAGGAGGCGCTTGTGCGCATCATCGCCGCAATGGCCCGCGTCTTCATTGAAGACCCCCGGATCCAGGAGTTCGACCTGAACCCGGTCATCGTCTACGAGAAAGGGGCCAGCGTCGTCGATGCCAGGATCATCGTCGGGGATACCGTTGGGGGTGAGGCCGCCCGCCTCAGGGTCCGGGCACCCCCGGAGATCTTCTACCCGGACTCGATCGCCGTGATAGGCGCCTCGGCAAGCCCGAAAAAGGTGGGTTACTCTGTCCTCCGGAACTTGCTCTCCTTTCCCGGGAACCTCTATCCGGTCAATCCATCCCGAACGGAACTCTTCGGGCGAAAGACGTACCCCTCCGTTCTGGAGATCCCGGGCCCGGTCGACTGGGCGGTCATCGCTGTCCCCGCCCGCGCTGTCCCGGGGGTGATGGAGGAGTGCGGGGAGAAAGGTGTCCGGCTCGCCGTCATCGTCACCGCCGGGTTCCGCGAGATCGGTGGTGAAGGTGCAGCCCTCGAAGATGAGGTCGTGAAGATCGCAAAGAGGCATGGGATCCGGGTCATCGGCCCGAACTGCCTCGGGATCATGATGCCCCACCAGGGGATCAATGCCACGTTCGACCCGGTCTCGCCACGGCCCGGGGACGTTGCCTTCATCTCCCAGAGCGGCGCGATCATCACCACCGTCGTCGACTGGAGCCTCACTGAGGAGTTCGGGTTCTCAACCGTCGTCAGCGTCGGGAACCAGGCGGATCTCGGGTTCGAGCACTACCTCCGGTTCGCCGAGCAAGACGAAAAGACCCGATCGGTCACCCTGTACGTCGAGGAGATCCAGGACGGACGCGGGTTTGCCCAGATCGTGCGCGAGGTTGCCAGGCGAAAACCGGTGGTGGCGGTGAAGTCCGGGTCGTCCCGGAAGGGCAAGGCTGCAGCGTCGTCCCACACCGGCTCGCTTGCCGGGAGCTACGACGTCTATGTTGCGGCGTTCCGGCAGGCGGGGGTGATCCCGGCCCGGAGCCTGCGGGACGCCTTTAACCTGGCGGAACTCCTGGCGTCCGAGGGCTGCCCGCGAGGCAACCGTGCGATCGCCGTCACCAGTGCGGGAGGGTTCGCCGTCCTCGCCTCCGACTACGCCGAGGCGTACGGGGTCGATATGGTCGACCTCCCCGATGACGTGCTCCGCGAGCTCAACACATTCCTGCCGCCGTTCTGGAATCACGCGAACCCTATGGATATCCTCGGGGATGCGGATGCCACCCGGTTCGCCACTCTCTTCGACGTGCTGATCCGCCACCAGGATTTCTGGGACATCGTGTTCGTGATCGCCGTGCCGACCACGCTCGTCGATCCGGCGCACGTCGCGAACGAGATCGTCCGACTCTCCCGGAACACGGAGAAGATGGTGGTGGGCTGCATGCTCGGCGGCGACAGCATCAGGAGCGGGCTGCGCATCCTCCGGGGCTCCCGGATCCCGAACTTCGAAGAGCTTGAGGATGCGTTCAAGGCCGTGGGAAGCATCCTGGAGGTCAGGACCGCCCGGAAGAGATGAGTGGTCCCGTCGGCTGGTATTCGGGCAGCGGGCGGCAGCACCTATCCCTTCCCGAGATTCCCGGAAACCTTTTATATACCTCTCCCATATTCCGCCGCATTAGAACGACGGGTTCCATCACCCGGGAGATGAATACGGATGCTGTTTGAGAAGATTAAGTCTGACCTCCTTGCTCACAATTCATATGTTATCGGGGCGGGCGGGGAGATGGCGGTCATCGATCCGAGGCGCGACTGCCAGGTATATGCGAACCTCGCCGAGCACGAGAACATGAAGATCACAAGAATCTTCGAGACGCATAAGAACGAGGATTACGTCATCGGGTCCCTGGAGCTCGCCCGCCCGACCGGGGCGGAGATCCTGCACGGGGCGCGGGAGGAGTTCAAGTTCGGCACCCCGGTCCGGGAAGGGGAGACGTTTCCGGTCGGCCCCCTCGAGCTTGAGGTTCTGGAGACACCCGGCCACACTAGAGAAAGCATATCGCTCCTGCTCCGTGACCGGTCGGTCTCCGACGATCCCCTGATGGTCTTTACCGGCGATGCGCTCTTTGCCGGCGACGTGGGAAGGACCGATCTTGCCGGCGAGGATAAGCGGCGGGAGGCCTCAGAGTTGCTGTATGCGAGCCTGCACGAGAAGCTTCTTCGCCTCCCCGATAGCGTGATTGTCTGCCCCGCCCACGGCGCCGGTTCGGTCTGCGGCGGGAATATCAGCGACCGCGAGTACACGACCATCGGGTTTGAAAAGGCGACAAACGAGCTGCTCGCCATGGCGAAGGAAGAGTTCGTCGAGCGAAAGGTGAGCGAACGGCTCTACGAGCCGCAGTATTTTGGCATGATGCGCAAGCTCAACCGGGAAGGCCCGCCCCTGATCTACAACCTGCCGCACCTGCGGGCCTATACGGCCAGGGAGGCACGGTCGCTCCTGGACCGGAAGGCGCAGGTCGTCGACATCCGGTCGCCGACGAGCTTCGCCGGCGGGCATATCCCCGGGACCCTCAGCATCTGGCGGAACGGCCTGCCCCTCTACATGGGCTACTACCTGAATTACGAGGACCCGATCATCCTCGTGGACGACTTCAACCTGGACCTGGATCACGCGGTGCGCCACTTCGTGCGGCTCGGCTACGACAACATCGCGGGATACCTCGCGGGCGGGTTTGCAGCCTGGTTCAAGCAGGGCGAGGTGATCGAGAGGAACGGCACCTGGTCTCCCCCCGACCTCGCGGAGCACCTGGACGACCCGTCGGTCTGGGTGCTCGACGTCAGGAACGTCAACCACCGGGAGGAGGATGGCCACATCGAGGGCTCCCACCACATCTACGTCGGAGAGCTCGAGAAGCACCTGGCAACGATCCCGGAGGAGAAACAGATCGTCGTCCACTGCGACGTCGGGTTCAAGGGGAGCCTTGCGGCGAGCATCCTCGAGAAGCACGGGTTCCGGCACGTCATCAACCTGCTCGGCGGCACCATCGGCTGGAAGGCGGCGAATTATTCGCTGGTTAAGGAGGAGGAGAAACCCCTTTCCGCGGCTTTGTTGAAACCCTCTCCCGGAGGATGAATTATCTCCGGATAATCCATGTCTCACCGACGCACGCGAAGGCGCGAAGAACGCGAAGTCTGGATGGGTATTGACTGTCTCCCTTCGCGACTTCGCGGCTTCGCGTGAG
>Ga0265294_10002491_pt1 | contig 24139 bp, 20 predicted proteins | sample MunlanPumphouse3_FD_192504 | JGI IMG/M metagenome (GOLD analysis project Ga0265294, IMG submission 192504) | Groundwater microbial communities from a municipal landfill in Southern Ontario, Canada - Pumphouse #3 | ecosystem: Environmental > Aquatic > Deep subsurface > Groundwater | place... | reverse complement strand
GGCAGTCCGCAGAGATGCGAAAGTCAACCGCATGACATTTCCCGCATGTATCCATGCGAATCAATAACAGCCAGAGTACAATCAGGTATGCCGTGGATCAAAGTTAAGTCAAAATTAGAACTGCTGGCCATCAAGCGGCAACGTCTCAATAATTCAGCGATGAGTTTTGGCTTGAGAAGTGCGACAGAAACCGCTATACTGAGAGACTTTATTTCACATGCAGTGACTTTATTTATAATCTTACTGCGAATATACTAAAACTATCGTTTGGAGTTTACCATGATTGTCACCACAAAAGAGCTCTTCCAGCAAGCCTATGGCAAATACGCGATTGGCGCGTACAACATCAATAACCTTGAGCAGACCATGGGCCTGTTTCAAGGCAACGTGCAGAGCAAAGCCCCGTTTATTGTGCAGCTCTCCAAAGGCGCGCGCTCCTATACACATAAAAGAATGCTTGAAACATTGATGCAAACCGCTGACGAGATCTTCCCCGAAGCGGTTTTCGCGGTCCATCTGGATCATGGCGACGAAGAGACCTGCATGGACTGTATTGAATCCGGTGTTTACAGCTCAGTTATGATCGACGCCTCTCACTTTGATCTGGAGGAGAACATCGCGATCACCAAACGTGTGGTGGACGCGGCCCACGCCAAAGGCTTGGTGGTCGAGGCTGAGCTTGGCCTTCTGAAAGGGATTGAAGAGGACATTGAGGCAGCCGACCATGTTTACACCAAGCCCTCCGAAGCGGAGTACTTCGTTAAAAAAACCGGCGTTGATTCGCTGGCTTGCGCCATTGGAACATCACACGGGGCCTTCAAATTCTCTGGCGATCAGAAGTTGCGCTTCGATATCCTCGCGGATATCCAGAAGCTGCTGCCAGGCTTCCCGCTGGTGATGCACGGGTCATCTTCAGTGCCTCAGGACGAGGTTGCGCGCATCAACGCAGCCGGCGGCGCAATCAAAGGCGCCAGCGGCGTTGACGCCAGCCAGTTCCTGGGCGCCTCCAAACTGGGCGTGACCAAGATTAACATCGACACCGATGGCCGTCTGGTCTGGTGCCGTGTTCACCGTGAGTACTTCCGTGATGAGCCTGAGCAGTTCGATCTGCGCGGCCCAGGCAAGATCTTCATGAAAGAGTACGCGAATTTCATTGCCGCCAAAAACGTCCTGCTGGGATCAGCCGGACAGCTCGACAACGTGCGTGCCGCTTTAAAGAGGTAAAAATTTCACAGACGCATCTGCCATCCGGCAGATGCGTCTGTTGTTTTCATGGCGTCTGAGGGCGCCTTGTTGTATTTAATAAGGAGAATAAAATGTCGAACAAAGTCATGCTTGACGGCAACCAGGCCGCGGCAAAAATAGCATACGCCTGCAGTGAAATAGCGGCGATCTATCCGATCACACCCTCTTCCACAATGGGTGAGTGGAATGATGAGTGGGCCGCCATGGGTAAAACAAACATCTGGGGCACCGTCCCGCATGTAATGGCCCTGCAATCAGAAGGCGGCGCCGCAGGCGCGGCACACGGAGCACTCACCACCGGCGCTCTGACCACCACGTTCACAGCCTCACAGGGGCTGCTGCTGATGATCCCTAACATGTATAAGATCGCGGGTGAGCTGATCCCCACGGTTTTCCACGTCAGCGCACGCTCGCTGGCCTGCCAGGGCCTCTCAATCTTTGGCGACCACAGTGATGTGATGGCCTGCCGCCAAACAGGCTTTGCCATGCTGGCCTCCAACAGCGTACAGGAGGTGATGGACCTGGCCTTGATCGCGCATGCCGCGACGCTTGAAAGCCGCATCCCGTTCGTACACTTTTTCGATGGTTTCCGCACATCCCATGAAGTTCAGAAAATCGACGATGTCAGCGACGCGACCATTCAGGCGATGATCGATGATGATCTGGTTGCAGCGCACCGCGCCCGTGGCCTGAGCCCTGAAAACCCCTCGCTGCGCGGCACCGCCCAGAACCCGGATGTTTACTTCCAAGGGCGCGAGACCGTCAATAAATACTATGACGCAACCCCCGCCATTGTTCAGAAACACATGGACAAGTTCGCTGATTTGACCGGACGCAAATACAATCTATTTGACTATGTGGGCGCCCCGGATGCCGAGCATGTGCTCGTAATTATGGGCTCAGGCGCGGAGACCGCCCATGAGACCGCTGAGGAGCTGGCCAAGAGCGGCAAAAAATTGGGTATTGTCAAAGTGCGGCTCTATCGCCCATTTGACAAAGAGGCCTTTGCCAGAGCGCTGCCCAAAAACATCAAGACCATTACAGTTCTGGACCGCACAAAAGAGCCTGGCTCAGTTGGTGAACCGCTTTACAACGATATCCGCACCGCGATTGGCGAGGTCATGCAGGAGAAGACCGTCGATATTGGCCGCTGGATTCCGACCTATGGCGGGCGTTATGGACTAGGTTCCAAAGAGTTCACACCAGCGGATGTCAAATCCGTGTTTGACAATGCCGCCGCTGAGAAGCCGAAGAACAACTTCACTGTCAACATTGTTGACGATGTCACCCATCTCAATCTGAACCGGCCAACGGATTTCACCCTGCCGGATGAAGGACGTAAAGAGTGCATGTTCTATGGACTGGGCTCCGACGGAACAGTGGGCGCTAACAAAAATTCGATTAAGATTATCGGCACCGACACCGACAACTTCGCCCAGGGCTACTTTGTCTATGACTCAAAGAAAGCTGGCGCGATCACGGTCTCGCATCTGCGCTTTGGGCCGAACCTGATCCGCAGCCCCTATCTCTGCACCAAAACGGATTTTGTTGCCTGTCACCAATTCTCTTTCCTTGAGAAATACGACATGCTGAGCAACATCAAGCCAGGCGGCACCTTCCTGCTGGCAACACCGTTCGATGCTGATCAGCTCTGGGACAATGTTCCAGATGAGGTCGCGCAGCAGATAATCAGTAAAAAGCTCAAGCTTTACGCAGTCAACACCCACAAGCTTGACATGGAGCTGAAGTTGGGCGGACGCATCAATACCGTGATGCAGGCGGCCTTCTTCAAAATTTCCGGCATCCTGCCTGAGGACGAAGCCATTGCCTCACTCAAAGCAGCCGCCAATAAGAGTTACGGCAGCAAAGGCGAGGCCGTTGTCCAGATGAACTGGAATGCCATTGATGCCGCCGCTGCCGCCGTGGTTGAAGTCAAATACCCAGATGCCCCGGCTGGTAAAACCAAGAAGCCCGCGGTCGTCTCCGATGCGGCACCTGAGTTTGTCAGAACCGTGACAGCGGAGATCATGGCCCAACGTGGCGATGATCTGCCAGTCTCGGCCATTCCAGATGACGGCACCTGGCCCACGGCAACCACCCAGTGGGAAAAACGCAATATCGCGCTCTCTATCCCAGCCTGGGATCCGGATACCTGTATCCAGTGCATGCAGTGCTCGCTGGTCTGCCCGCACGCCTCCATCCGCGGTAAGGTCTACGATCCTGCCGAGCTGGAGAATGCGCCTGAGACATTCAAATCCGCTGATGCCAAAGGCTTGATGGCCAAGGCCTATCCTGGCTATAAATACACGATTCAGTGCGCACCGGAAGATTGCACTGGTTGCGGTCTGTGCGTTGAGCGCTGCCCGGCCAAGAACAAAACCGACCCCACCAGAAAAGCGATCAACATGACGCATCAGATCCCTCTGCGCGCCACTGAAGTGAAGAACTGGAATTTCTTCCTGAATCTGCCTGAGGCCGACATCAGCAAGATCAATCCGAACTCGATTCAGGGCAGTCAGCTCAAGCGCCCCCTGTTTGAGTTCTCCGGTGCCTGCGCCGGTTGCGGGGAGACACCCTACATCAAGCTGCTAACCCAGCTCGTGGGTGACCGTCTGCTGGTTGCCAATGCCACTGGTTGCTCCTCCATCTATGGCGGCAACCTGCCCACCACCCCGTATTGCACACGCGCAGACGGACGTGGGCCGGCTTGGTCGAACTCGCTGTTCGAAGATAATGCGGAGTTCGGCATGGGCATGCGCCTGACCGCTGACAAGCTGAAGGAGTACGCCTTTGAGATGCTGACCAAAATCACAGCCACTGAACAGGCACCGGAAGATCTGAAATCCATTGCCACCAAGATTCTGGCAGTTGATCAGCACTCCTCCGAGGGCATTGAAGAGGTTCGTGCGCTGGTGGCGGAGCTTAAGGCAGCAATCACCAAACCAGCCTGTGACTCTGAAAGATGCGAGGCAGGGGCTAAAACCCTGAAGAACCTACTCTCAGTCGCTGATCACATCATCGACAAATCCGTGTGGGTCATTGGTGGTGACGGCTGGGCCTACGATATTGGATACGGCGGACTTGATCATGTTCTAGCCTCAGGCCGCAATATCAAGGTGCTGATCCTTGACACCGAGGTCTACTCCAACACTGGCGGACAGGCATCAAAGTCAACCCCGATGGGCGCTGTCGCGAAATTCGCCGCCTCCGGCAAACCGCAGATGAAGAAAAACCTGGGTGTCATCTCGATGACATACAAGGACATCTATGTTGCGCAGATCAGTGTAGGAGCCAACCCGGCTGCGGCAGTCAAGGCTTTTGTCGAAGCTGAAGCCTATGATGGGCCAGCGGTGATCATCGCCTACTCGCATTGTATTGCCCATGGCATCGACATGGCTAAAGGCCTGGAACAGCAGAGAATTGCCGTTAACAGCGGCCATTTCCCGCTTTACCGCTACAATCCGGAACTCGCGGCCCAGGGCAAAAACCCACTGCAGCTCGACAGCAAAGAGCCGTCAATCTCATTTGCGGAAACCGCTGACACAGAGAACCGCTTCAAGCAGTTGATGAAGCTCAACCCCCTAGCGGAAGAGATGCTCAAAGACGCTGAGCAAAAGTTCAGAGATAACTACGCCGAGCTCAAAGTAATGGCAGCCTCGCCTCAAACATGAGGCAGCTTAATCATAAAAAGGCTCCGGAGGGAACTTCGGAGCTTTTTTTGGTGTAGTCCCCGCTACTTCTGACACTGCGGGCAGATATGTGTGCCGCGTTGCCCGACGATCAAACGCTGGATGGTCCTGCCGCAGGCAGGGCAAGGCTCGCCATCGCGGCGGAAGACCTTGAGCTGATCCGCATTGCGCCCGCGATGGCCGGCCACGCTGTAGAAATTGCTCTCACCTGTTCCCAGTGTGGTGCCGCTGTTTCTGATTCCGCGTCGCAGAACAGTGCGGATTGCACTGTGCAACCCATCCGCCTCTTCTTTTGTGATGGTGCGCGAGTTACGCTCTGGGTGAATGCGGGCTTGCCACAGAGCCTCATCCACATAAATGTTGCCCAAGCCCGCGATAAAACTCTGATCAAGCAGTAGCGGCTTGATAGCGCGCGATTTCCGGCCCAGCGCACCCTGCAACCAATCTTTCGAAAACTCCTTCTCCAGAGGCTCTGGACCCAGAGCCGCCACGTTAGGAGGCAGCTCTTTGGACATTGTTATCCGCCCGAATTTACGCGTGTCATTGAAAACCAGCTGCCTCTCATCGCTCAGCCTAAAAACAACATGGTCGTGTTTGCCGGTCTGAAAACCTTCGGGATGAATCTGAAGCTTGCCGGTCATCCGCAGATGAATATAGATCGAGTTTTCATCACAGAGTTGGATGATAATGTATTTACCCCGCCGTTGGACGAACTTAATGGTTTTTCCTTTGAGGGATTTTATAAAAGCCTCTGGGGTAGAGCCGCTAATCGTGCGCGGCCAGTTGACGGCCGCCGCTCGAATGCTGCAACCGCAAATTCCGCTCTTGGTCAGATCTCTGACAACGGTCTCGACTTCAGGTAGTTCAGGCATAGAGGGTAGGGGCTAAGGGGTTAAGGTTGTCATGGCGCGATGCGGATGTCGGGCGCTACTTCCGCGTCAGGGTTCCAATACAAACTTTTCGCATAAATTTACCGGCCAATGACAGGCGAGACGCTATTCACACCACGATCAAGATCACTTCTCCAGTGCAAGGAGCTTCTTTATTCCACAGATATCGCCGAAGTGCTCTTCATACCACGGAACAAGTTGCAGATCGTGTTGCCGGCGAAATGCGAGCAACGTCTTCGAATCGGCCTCTGACTTGTTAACAACCGCTTTGTAAATGAGCGACGCGTGCGTGTTCGTGAACTTAATTTTATCGATACGATCAAGCTCCGCTTCAGAGAGATCCGTCCGCGCAAGTGCCTTATCCAGACACGCCTGCGCGTTCATGAAATCCTCTGCCTTGTAGTATTTACCAAGATTCCAGAAAAGTCCCCTGATAAAATTAAAATATTTTCCCTTTTCAGTCAGCAGTTCTACATCCAATGCGAGGCGTTTCTCCCACACCTCTTCGCGCCAGTAACGAAAATAGCCCTTCACGTCTTCCGCCGCCGGACCGAACGCCTGCATGTAATGGTTTTCCCAATACTCAAAGTCCTTCGATGGATCCGTCATCGCCTTGTGGATCACGTAATCCGAAAACCATCCAGCATAGCAGAACTGCTTTGGTGTAGAGCCATCGTAATCGAACCCGATGCACCCGTTCTTGTAAATGAGCTGCCAGATCTCGAAAAAGTATTTTTCATACCCGACCGGCAGATACGCCGGGGTGTAATAGCACCGCCGATTCGGCCGGTAGAAAAACTCGTTCAAACCTGCCTGCTTCCAGCCATTAATGTATTTCGCAATCGCCTCATGCGAGAAAATTGTCGGAACAAGCCCCACGATGATATCTTTATCGAGCTTTTCGCGGCGCGGTGGCTGTTCTGTAGCATTGTAGCCGTACATGACCACCTTCACGTCCGGGCGGACCTTCCTCGCTTTCACGAGAATACGATTCGCGAAATTAACGTAACGATCCGCATACCAGTTGGGCCACCAGTCCTGCGCGTCGGCAGGCTTGGGCTCGTCGAGCGCCTTGCACTTTTCACAAAAGCAGATGTAGTGCCCGTATGAGTCGTTCTCACAGGCGTTGAGATAGCTCCCTGCACCCGCCGCTTTCCAGTCCGCGACAATTTGATCGACGAGATCCTCCGACGAAACGCACATCGAAATGTGATCAATCGCACGGCGTTCGTCCTTGTTGAGGGCGGTCGCGACGGTGCGGTTCGTCACATCATCTGAACAGCCGGCAGGCAGACGCTTCCCGTCTTCGCGCATAGCAAAGAAATCAATGCGGGTTTTCGCATAACGTTCCCAGTATTTAGTGAAGGCATGGCCGTAATTAGGACGGTCATATCCACCGTCCCGCAGGCGCATGCGCCAAGTGAGCCCCGTTCCCTTTCCACGCATGTTACGGATGCGGAGTTCCGGAGCCCAGGAACCCTTCGTCGCCGTAACGACAATCAGATTCTGCGTACGGAAAGCAATATTCGTATCAAAGGCCCAACGAACACCAAGTCCGTCCTCAAGAAAACTGAAAACCGCCATCTTCGTACGCGCACCGTAGAAATACGCGGCGTTGGTAGTGACCTCCCAACAGCCTTCTTCGGGCCTCAGGCCTTTCCGCGGATTAAAGTCAGCGGGAAGTCCTGGCGGCACTCTTCCAACGTACCAAGGATAAACGTCAGGCTTCAAATCTTTCTCTTTCACGATCGGTACATCTTTACCCGTAATATAAGCGAAATGAACTTTCAATTCAGCAGCAGCGGCCGGTTCCGTAATAGATACAATTACCGAATTTTCGGCAGCGATTTTAACGGCTCCCACCGGAATTTTAGACTCGATCTTTTCAACCGCTTTAACCGACGTTAACAAGACATTGGCTAATACAAAACCTGCTGCCAAAGCGACAAATTGTTTTTTCATCTTTTACTTTTTATTTCAGCGAAGAATTATGGAGAAACCTGCCGGCTTCAATTCACGCCAGTGAGCCGTACCGGTTTCGGCATACGTCGTATCTTCTCCGTAAACCGTACCGGGAGCGACGCTAGCATTACTTTTGAGTGCTTCAACTGTAGAGGCATTCCGATACCATACCGCGATACGTCCGCCGCCGCCCATGCCGATATTATTCGTGTCAGTTACGACGGTTCCCATACCGCCCTTCGCCGTCATCGTTCCCGTCGTTCCGTAGAGATCGCGTGTTACGAGATAAATCGACCCGCCGGATCCGCCGGTACTGTATTTGCAGTAAAACCGCTGATTGGAATCAGCACTGATCGTTCCGTTCAGTGTCATATTGCGATTAGCTTGAATGAAAACAACGCCGCCGCCCTGATACCCGAAATACTTTGCCGCCGTATAACCGCCCGACCCCGCATCCAGCGGATGATATGCGTCACCGTAAACAGCTTTGATTTTACTGAGAGAGGCTGAATTGTACGCGCCGCCCTTACCTCCGTAACTCGCACCCCAGTAACCGCCGCCGACTCCGGGACCGCCGCCGTCCGAAGCTCCACGTTTTGGCCCCCATCCCTTCTGGTTCGCGTTGATTTCTGATCCTGCGTCCATCACAAGATCCTTCACATAAAATGCGACGATCGCACCGTTCGTTTCCTGGCAGTAGGGATAACAGACGCTGTTTGTCTCCATCTGCCACATGCCATTGATCCGTACCACAGCACCGTAAGTGTCGAGCACGTTCGTGGGCGCAGCATAAACTACAAGCGCTCCGCCATCGCGCTTGTAGGCATGCGTGGGATCAACGGACTTCTCTATGAGATCCCCGCCCACCATGAGTGTTCCGCCATCATTCAATTCAAGCCGTGCGCCCTCGAGCGTCAAATTGCCGTCGACAATAACCGTCGCATTCGAAAAGAACAGACCGTTTTCCTCGCGGGCGAACTGACCTTCACCTGTAGCCGTGAAATTTCCTGCCACGTTAAACCTGAAACCCGGTTCAGTGAAGCGGAGACATGTTTTGTCGAGCGTAAGATCTGAATCAAAAGAGAGTTCAGATAACGCCTTAGGGCTATGCCACACGCCGACAAACGGGAGTCCCGCAGAGCGGTAATATTCTGAAAACAGAAACTGGTTATCAGGGAACCAGAGCGTCCCGGATTCGCAGATCCACTCCTGCTTATAACCGTAAATATCATGATATCCCGACACCGAATCGAAATCGTTTCCAATGCCGCCACGCGCTTCAAACCGAACCGAGCATGTCGCAGTCACATTCGACTGCGCCTCGGGATTGTAATGGACAGCGATTCGCCCGCCGGAGCCCCCTTTTTTATCCGTATCCTTTGAAGGTGTTCTTCCATTCGCCCAGATATTCCCTGTTCCCGAAATCGTGCGGCAGGTAATGTAAATGCCGCCGCCCGAACCACCGCTGGTTCCCTTCGCTGTGATTTCTCCGTCATTCATGATGAGGTCTTCTTCCAAATCAATCCGGATTGCTCCGCCACCATAAGCGAGATTAGCGCCGCCGGCTGAACCCGGATCAAGCGGTTCTTCAACAGACCCGTAAGGATGCGGCACAACAAGCGTAGGAGTAGGAGAAATGTATGACTGATTTCCGCCGTAGGCACCGCACATGTAGTTAATACCCGACACTGGTGTTCCCGCCCAACCGGGACCGTTACTTCGTGTCCACCCGGCACCGTCCGCACTGATTGTTCCGCCCATGCTCATAGTTTTACCGACAATCCAGACACGATTGGAGGTCTCACCCTCTGAAAAGGAACCTGTACACTTGATGCCGCACAGCTTGGAGAAAACGATATTGGTCGCGTAAACACAGGTATCCCATTTCGATACATTAAGAGAGAGTTCACGGATGTTAGTATTGGTCAAAATGAGAACGGCGAGTTTCGGTGTCGAATTCGTAACGTGAATGGTCGTCTTGAGGCGGTTCGTACAGATCACCGTATCACCGTCCGCCGGGACTCTTCCTCCGTCCCAGTTCTCAGCATCATTCCAGTATCCCTCTGCCAAGCCCCACTTCCATGCGACCTGTTCACACTGAACCGACAAATTTACCGCTGTAATTGCCAATAATATAACAAAACCCTTTTTCATTTGCATCCTCCTTGTTGTTTTAATAAACACTAGCATCCCATAGGGATGCAGATGTTTAGGTTTTTAGGCTGTAGGCGTTTAGGACTCCTAATCACAATTGTAATCGTAATCGTAATCAAACAATGGCTGCCTGTGGCTAGCCGAAAGAGATAAGGATTATGATTAAGATTGGAATTAGGATTAGGATATCCATGTTTGTCTTGCTCTTCGGTAAGTGCCTAAATCCGCACACTGGGCGCAGAGTGGAGAGTGCGAATTCTTTAACTCGAACATCGTCGCACAGCATCGTCGGCCAACATCGGGTGTAGTAGCCGTTCTATGAGCGGCATGTGTCGTTCATCAGGCGTCGTCCCGCAACCCGGCTTCGTCCGCTAGCGGGGCTACGCCGTGGCATGGCGGAACTATGCCTGACAGAGCGATATACTACACGAACTTCTGTGTCGCTCATAGAGCGACTACTACACGAACTTCTGTGTCGCTCATAGAGCGACTACTACACGAACTTCTATAAACGTTCGATAGACAACTTTTTGGAAAGAACAATTACTTGTTTTTTCTAGTCGCTATGCCATCTGTGATCGCATTGTTGCTACGGCTTTTTTCCAAGCTTCCTCAACATTCTCCTTTGGCCATCCACACTCGCATGAGATGCCGCCAGTGTAGTTAATGTCTTTGAGCGCCTTAAAGTAACCGCTAAGGTCTTCACCCTTAGTCCCGGGCGCCTTACGTCCTTCAAGCTCGGCTATATGACAATGGAAAATACGATTGCCAGCCTTGCGTATCGCGTCGGGACCTTCATCCTCACGCAGCATGTGGTAAAAATCCGCCAGCAACTGGATGCGCGGATGCCCAATGGTGTCGACGTATGCGATGCCCTCTGACACGAAATTGAGCAGGTTAGTCTCGCTTTTGTTCAGAGGCTCCAACACAATGGTCAGCTTGAAGTCCTTGATACGCTCACCAAGCCTCTGGCAAAACACAATGAATTGATCTTTAGCCCTTCCGTCATTGAAACCATCCGGGATTTTCCGTGCGGTGCCGCTGCCAAGAACAATGTACGGGATGCCGATAGCTTCCGCGCGGCGGCATGCCGTGAACGCATACTCCAACGCTTCATCGTGTGTAGTATCAGCTCCGGTCAGCCGGAACTTACCCGGAATAAAGCTGTTGCAAGAGCGTATAGGCAGTGCGCACGCTTTGAGCTTTTCAATCTGCGGCGCGAACTCCGAATCGGAAGTTTCCGGTTTAAGGAGGCCTGCCACTCCGCTCTCAATGAACTCGAACCCGGCCTCTTTCAATTTTTCCGCTTGGTTTGGAGATGAACATATGCCGAGCTTAATCTTGCTGCAACAGGCTGTTTGCGCCAGCGTGATACCTGTGCTGCCGGCGAAGGTGGCGGCGGTTATGGTTTTCATAAAATTTCTACGATTTGTTTTCATGGCGGGTCTCTTTCTGTTTGATGATTTGTAATCAAGATGCTGTCAGGGTGTGAGGTCGGCAAAACCGTACCCGTGACAGCCTCTTTTTTTGTTTTAATTTCAATAGCCTTTAAAGGCCTTACCGCCTACCATGACTTGGCGGGTTGCTTTATCGAAGGTGGCGCGCATGCCCTCGCGCATAGAGGCATTGGACATGATCAGGGCCACGGCGTGGCTATAGCCGGCTTCGACTGGAGCATTGGGCTGTTTGCGCGAACGGACGCACTCCATCCAGTTGCGCATGTGATTGATCTCCAGACTGCCGGCGCCAGTGTCCGCGGCGGTGGAGACGGCTTCTGAATCAGAGAGCTCGGTGGTTTCAAACTTGACTCTCTCAACGCCCTCGTTAGAGACAGTGCCCTTGATCAGGTCGATGGTGCCAATCGTGGAGTGGTATTTCTCAACATTGCCGCGCGCGGAGTTGTGTTGCCGGGAACTAAAGACCACTTGGAAACCCTTATCCTTATCGTTTTCAGGACCATACTCGAAGATGGTGGTGAAAGTGTCAGCGCTCTGACGCCCGTCTTTCCAGGCATATATACCGCCGCCTGCCATGGCCCAGCGCGGGTAAGCTAAGCCCGTGAACCATGCGACGGTGTCGATCTGGTGGCACATCCATTGACCGGGTATACCTGATGAATAGGGCCAGAACAAGCGGAACTCCAGATATTTGCGCGGATCGAACTTTGCCTGTGGCCGGTCGAGCAGCCACTTCTTCCAATCTGTATCGGCTTCCTTGAGCGTGGAAGGCAGGTCGCCACGACGCCAGCGCTGGGGCTGGTTGACATTCCAGCAAAGGTCCACATAAGTTATATCACCGAACTTACCGGAGCGGATGTATTCGTTCGCGATATGGTAGGCTTTGCCACTGCGGCGCTGTGAGCCAACCTGTACGACTGCCCCGCCACGGTTATCAGCCTTGCGGGCCTCATTGACCGCGTCAAGAACGGCGTTGGCTGCACTCATATCTTCGGCCAAAGGCTTCTCTGTGTAGGAGTCCTTACCCGCCCTAACAGCATGCACGGTGTGCATGGCGTGCTGAAAGTCAGCGGTGGAGATGATTACAGCATCGACATTCCTGGCCTTTTCGTAAAGCGCCTCGTCGCTTTTGTATAGGTCGATATTGTGCCCGATTTTGTTCTCAATGAGAGCCTTACCCTCTTCGCGGCGTACGCTCCAGAGATCGGCCAAGGCGACTATGTCGAAGTTGAGTTCGTCCTTGCACTTGATGAAGGACGGCAGCAGGGCGCCTTTAAAGCGGTCGGAAAAGCCGACACAGGCAACATTGATGCGGCTGTTGGCCCCCACCACATTCTGTGAGGGCGCTTGCTGGGCCGCAAGTATGCCGGGCAAGGCGGATACTGAAGCGCCCGCCGATGCCAACTTTGCAAAATTACGGCGGGTCAGTTTTATGGTTTGACTCGATTTCATTTCTTTCCTTTTTTTGTTTATGGCAAGTTCCTGAAAAGGCGGAAGCCGATATCGTAACCCTTATGCGATGGGTAGCTGCTGCTGCGGGCTGCTGAACGACATTTCGCCGCAGTTTCGATAAAGCAACCGCCCCGCCTTATGCGGTTTGATCCTGTATCAATCCCCCGCGGATCTGCCGCCTTCGCAGTCCCGAGATCTGCTTCGTACCAATCCAAGCACCACTCATGCACATTGCCGTGCATGTCATAAAGGCCCCACGTATTCGGCGGGTACGACCCCACCGCCGCCGTGGCAAACGCCGTGCTGCAGCCGTTCAGAGGCAAATCCGCGCCGTTGTTGATCTTGCCGCCATTCCAAATGTACCGCCCCAGCACATCCAGCCGTGCGTCAGAGTTGTTATTCGTGATGTTCACCGTCCCGTCGTTCAGCGCCCCGATCTCACCCGCCCGGCAGGCATACTCCCACTGCGCGTCGGTCGGTAAGTCAAACCCCGCCAGCCCGGTTTTAGCCTGCAGACGCCCCATAAAAGAAACTTCTCCAACTGCGTTAGTCTGCGGCCAGTTCGTAGTAAGCGGACTACCGTTGGCATCTTCTTCACTCCAGTTCTCGCGGACGTTGTAGTACGACACAGTCTCCACCGGACGGGTGAGATTGTAGTCCTGGTGTTTATACCTCGACGGCCACGACAGCTTGTCGCCCATCACTTGCTCCCACTGCCACTGCGTGACCTGGTAGACCCCCGCGTAAAACGCCTTGGTCAGCACAACATCATGACACACCTCGTTCGCAGTGTTGCGTCCGATCTCGTTGGGTTGCGCACCCATCTTGAAGCCTCCCGCGCCCGTCGGCGGGATCTTGCGCATCAAGATACGGGTGGTCTTGTACAGGTAGCTGGTCACCCCCTCCGGCACCGCCTCCGCACTAACGTAATAGTAGACCGGATATACGTTCGTGACCCAGCCGCTAACCACGTCCACCGCGCAATAGAGCGGCGGCGCGTCCACAGACCACGCGGTCACCTTCGCCTTGGCGACTTGGGTCAGGTTTTCGGGCCAGTCCACGCCCGCATTCCACACGATGTGCCGATCCGAACCGGGCTGGATCACCATTGAAACGTCACCTGTGAGAAGCTTCACCGCGCTGTCAGGGAGCGCGACCCCGTTGGTCTCGATTCCCAACGTTATGATCGCCGCCTCCTCACCAGTCAAATCGTACGTGATATCAACAATGCGCGACCTCTCGCGCTGCGCCATCGTCACGTTGGTCACCTCTGGCACGGCATACGCCACGCCCGCGATCACAAAAACCGTCATGGCTGCAAGTACCGCCCTGTTTGTCATTTGCTTCATATATCTATCCTTCCTTTTAAGCGTAATTTCACGCACTACGTTTGTTAAACAATCTAATGCAAAATTAGAACACATAATATACAAGGACGGAGGAAAGTCAAGCGCAAAGATTTGATTTCAGAGGTCAAAATACAACAATGCGGCACTAATCGGGAGCTATTTCCTTGAAGGGCAAAGAGATAAGTGCCTGCGGGAGTTCGATACTCACCACTCTTGACACGTCCTGGAAGTTTATCTAATTTCTCTGCTACCTCTGGATGGTTTTGACAGATCTCCGCCCATTCCCTACGGGCCTGGGTCAAAAAGCTCTCTTCTTCAAGCTCATCAGGGTGCCTGCTGAGTTTTGCAAATAGTCCAGCCGCTGTGGGTTCTTCATCAATATCAAATATTTTTGAATCCTCTCCGATTGAGATGTGAATCATGAACATTTTGTTTGCAGCAATCTGCCGCACATTGTGCTGATCCTTGCCCTGTTCTGTTGGGAAGAAATTGAAGAGATAGAGATCATCAAACACCTTGGCTCCAATACGGTTGATCCGCCCCACTCGCTGAATAACCCTTGTCGGGTTCCAGGGTATGTCGTAGTTAATCACGAGACCGGCACGATTCAGGTTGAAACCTTCGGACATCTTATCTGTCGCCAAAAGAATTTTATACTGATTCTGTTGAAGAGCGGCATTGCAGGAACCGTCAAAGTTTCTAAGAACCGTTGCACTCCATTCTTTGCTCAATGAACGAATGGTGAGAACCTGATCAGGAAACTCCCGGTCCAGATAACCTTGCAGATGATCCACGGTATCGGCAAACTCAGTAAACACCAGAACCTTCCGTTGCGGTTCGGTCGGCAGATTAACCAACTCCGGGTGCCTGCCACTCAGCACCAAGCGTATTTCCGCTATAAGCTGACGGGCCTTGGGATCATCTTCAACCAGGTTAAGTGCTTCAACCTCTTTTTTCACCTTCTCAAACAGCCTGATATCCGAGCGTAGATCACTGAAGAACTGGTTGCGTCCAGCGTCATCAAAGTCCTCTGACACCCGGAAAATTTGTTGGTTTTTTTCGTGTGTTATCGCCGTTTAAAATCAAATCATCTTCATAATTTTGCAGCAAGTTGGAGACCTCCTCATCTGAAGCATCTTCCAGGTTCAGCAGTTTATCCATCAAAGCGCGGTCCAGCACAACTATCCCGCGCCCCAGCGGTTCGGGGGTGGCAAGCCTGCTGACGCTTTGGTGGGTGCGGATAAGGTTATTCAGGGTTTTTTCAAGAGCACCAAAAGAACTCTCAAAACGGCGTACCAGCAAACGCCGGATAAATTTATACATATTGCGTTGCTGGTTGTTTAGAGCGGTGACGGAGTTCTCACCGTCCTCACTAACTTCCGCATCCGGGTCCGGCGCATTGGCTAAATATGCACCAGGCTGATAAATTGCGCCGGTAAATGCGCTCTCTTCTTCGCTTAAGTTTGTTATCAGCACAGTTCTATTACGATTTTCGGCTTTTCAAACACATTATAATAAGCGCAAGCACGCAGTTCCCACCAATGTTCGCCTTGATCCTGACGCTTTCGTAATTCCGGCTCCCACTGCTTAAGATGTGCCATTACGGCGGGGTAGCGTGTCATGTCTGTGCCGATTTTCGTCAGAATGATCCAGCGGTCTTTGTTACGGATGTGCCATTTACGCACATCGTCACCTTTGGCAAGCGGTTTGATGATTTCGGCACTCTTTGGATCTGCGGCTATCAGTGCATACCGCTCGGTATCGCCGAGGATGAACGCCCTGTTAAATCCTGTCAATACACCACGGTAAATCTCGCCGTTGACATATTCGCCCAGCGTTTACCGGTTAGATGGGCAATCAGGCTTTCATCAACCATGTAGTTGACGATCTCACGCAGGGTGTAAAACGAGCCGGTGGCATTACGCGCCGCCACGTTGGTTTCAGAATTATCTTCAATGCTGTTGGGTCGAAGAGGTTGTCAGGTACAAGATGCTTCTGCTTCAGGAACCAAACAAACATCAGGCGAGTGATCAGACGGATAATGTGTTCATTGATCTCTCGATCATCGTCGTCTCGGTCGGTATGGTTCGGATACCTCACATTCATCTCATCCGAAAGCGCCCACTGATACCAGGCGAAGAGACGGTTGTAGAACTCCTTGGTCAGTTTTTCAACTGAGAACGCCTCTTTGAGTTTGTCGAATGTACCCCAGTCCAGCGCCATGCGGTCGCGGAAGGTCTTATTGCCGTCACCAGCCTGCACATGGAAGCTCAACCGTCTAGCAGTGCTCCAGATCAGCTTTGTTCCCTCGGCCCTGCCATAGACCAGACTCAACCGGAAAACTTAGAGTTCAAAAACCTGCAAAAAGCACTTTTATCAAAACCGCCGGTCAGTTCATCCATCACCTGTTTTCCTCGTATAAAACGCCTTGTCTTTTTTATAACGTAATTGTTTTGATTATCTAATAGTTTCAGGTTTACTTCAATGATTCTTTAATGTCTTTTCGGTTTTGCAGCAATCGTCAAACTTGCGCATGACAGGCCGAACGCAATATTTGGCCAGAATTTCACGGAGGCTGAGTCGCCCGCATTGCCGGGGTGTTCTGAGCTCAGACCAGTTGAGTCTCCGCCAATTGGCTGGGGGAGGGGTGGTGGGGCATGTTGCCGCATCTTCGCGTATGCTCTCGCGGCAACCGCAATCCCGATACAATTTGAATGGACGATTCGTTACGTCTTCGCGCGCGAGCACGAGACAAACAAGCTAGCGCGACCGCGTACCGCCCCCCCAATTGCCGGGGCTATGCGGAAGAACAAGGGCATGGTTCAGCCGAGAGCAGCTTTCAGACTCCCGACCTTTTGGCCGTCTGTGGTTTGACTTGTGGCTTGAGAAGCTGTTTGTGGCTTATTGTGGCTTGAGAAGGCCGACCAGGGATAGAAAACGAGTGTAAAGGAGTGGACATGTCCAGACATGCCCCAAAGGTCGAAGAGCCCAAAAAAACAAGAAAACCCCAATAAAACCTATGTTTTACGGGGCTTGCGAGTGGTGCCAGGAGAGGGACTCGAACCCTCACGTCTGTGAAGACGGCAGATTTTGAGTCTGCTGCGTATGCCATTTCGCCACCCTGGCAGGTAAGGCTGGAGCGGGTGAAGGGAATCGAACCCTCGTGGCCAGCTTGGAAGGCTGGGGCTCTACCATTGAGCTACACCCGCAAAGAAAAATTAGAGTACTATATTCTTATGGTTTTGGTCAAGCGACAAGAATAATATTTTTCTCTAAGCTAGAGGCTATTCGAAAAGATTTTCGAATAGCAGGCGGTTAGGCATTTAGGGTGTTAGGCTGTTAGAAATTCTTGAAGAAGTTGACAATCTTGTTAAATTCGCGCCCGAAATCATTGATGCCATTGAAAGTGATATGGATGAATATGCAAGAAAAAAAAGCGCCTTCGACTGGCCGATCGTAAGCTTCAAGAAGACCTAATGGGCGAACTTCCCGGGATGAACTCCTTGAGAAAGTACTCGCTTACAATTGCTGCCGAATTGTTCTGATGAAAAAGCGACGACAAGAAAATGATGCACAGGCAGTTTAAAACAAACCGATAATATTTTTAAGAGTGTGCTAATGCAACCTCTAGGGAGTGCTGTGCCTCTGTGAGAGATAAAAAATTAGTTGCGGCCATGCTGCGCTAGGTCCTCCGCGGTTTCAAAGCCGCAGCCAGCCACCAGTTGCCAGCTATTCCCCAGCGTCCGAGACGCGCAACTGCCCGCAGGCGGCATTCACATCCTTACCCCGGGATTTCCGCATCGTGACATTGAGACGGGCTTTATGCAGCGTGTCCAGAAACTCCAGACAGCGCCGTTCGTCGGGCTGACGGACGGAGTACCCCGCCACTGGGCTGAGTGGGATCAGGTTCACCTTGCAGTGGCAGTGCCGCAGCAGTTGGATCAGAGCCGCCGCGTGCTGGGGCTGATCATTAAATTTTTTGACCAGCGTGTACTCATAGGTAACAATTCGTCCGGTTTTCGCGGTGTAGGCATTGCACGCATCCAACAGCTCGCGGATCGGCCATTTTTTGTTGACCGGCATGATCTGCGAGCGCAATTCGTCGCTGGGCGCGTGCAGCGAGACCGAAAGCTCAAACTGCAATCCCTCTTCTCCCAGCTTTTCGATGCCAGGTACAACGCCGCAGGTGCTGATGGTGATGTGCCGCGCGCCGATATTGATGCCGCGCTGATCGTTGAGAATGCGCAGTGCCCGAATCACTTGATCGTAGTTGTCGAATGGCTCACCCATGCCCATCACAACAATATTACCGGGACGGGGCGTGCCAATGGCCTTGACGGGAACAAGATCTGGTTTTTCACGCATCAGTTGGCAGGCAGAGATCACTTGAGCCACGATTTCGCCTGCTTTCAGGTTGCGGCTGAGACCGTTCTGGCCACTGGCGCAGAAAGCGCAATGAAAGGCGCAGCCAGCTTGAGTGGAGATGCACTGGGTGACCCTGCCCTTGGACGGGATCAGAACTGTTTCAATCCGCTCGCCGTCGTCGCACTCCAGCAATAGCTTTTCAACGCGGTCGTCAGAGGTGTGGGTTCGCACGATTTTGAGAGGCTCAAGGGTGAAGTTTTCAGAGAGGGTCTGGCGTAGATCTTTGGAGAGTGTAGTGACCTCCTGCCATGACATAGCAAGGTTGCGGTGCAGGGCCACGGCAATCTGGTCGGCCCGGTAGGCGGGCACTCCCAGCACCTTGCAAATAGGCTTCCACTCTTCAGGTAGAATACCCCAAGCGGATTGTTTGTCTTTTTCGGTCATAATGGTTGAGAAGAGGCTTTTTAAGAGGGTTGGGCGATCACAGATGCGAATAAGACCCCCATGAGTGCCAGGATCAGAGAGACAGTCATTGCAAATTTACGGGTTTTCAGCCGCCGCCGCGCGGCAGGCGTGGATTTTTGTATTAAATCCCGGTAGTGGCTCCAGCAGGGACCGCTGTAAACAAAGACAGAAACAGGGTAGCCCTGCTTGTATAGCGTCCGCCGGATACCATAGTAGAGCGATGCGCCGCAGGCGAACAGCAGGGTGGAGATGATTTGCACTATTTGCGGGGCTGTCATTGCACTGGCGCCTTGATCCCTTGGCGTGGCGCCAGAAGAGGATCCCGCGCGCGGGGACGGTTGTCAGGCGCAAACTCTTTGGCAACCGGTGTTTCAGCATGACTCTCAAACGAGCGCTCAATCACGGGCTTTTCGTCAAGTTGCTTGTCCGGCAGCGGGCTATGCTCTGATTCAGTGAAGCTTTTATCATCATTGGTTTTTATCTCGTCCAGTATTTTAGGCGCTGCGATCTCTTTCTTTTTAAAGATATTCCAGAAGCTTCGATTGTTGGGCGGCTCTCGGTATTTGTCGTCCCGGGCAATTTTTTGAGAGGAATATGATTTTGCTCGATAGTTGTTGTCCCTGTAATTTTCACCTGAGTAATTTTTGGGTATAAACTTAGTTTCATTGTCGGCTGCCACAGCCATGGTTGTGAAGCAAAACAATATTGTAAACAGTAGTGCGGCAAGGGTTTTCATTTTAGAGTTCCACCGGATTGCGTAGGTTTTCGATAGTTGTGTGCAACATGCGGGTCAACTGTGACATATTGGCGTTGCGGCTGATGGTCAGGCGCAGGATGGCGGTTTCCATCTGGGCGTAGATAAGATCAGTTGCAAGCGAGGCACTCATCTTTTTTAACTCGCCGGAGCGCATGCCGCCCACAACCAGGCCTTGTATAATGCGGCGCAATGCGATTGTGTGTTTAGCGATATTTTTTTCAATATTATGTCCCGCGCGCTGCGCGGCCAAGACGTAATCCAATATCACTGTCAGCATTAAACGTTGATCAAACAAAAGCTGCAACACCGCTCCCATGATGTTTTTAAGTTTGACCTCAGCGGGTTCATCTTTTTCCAGGATGGCATCATATTTTTCAATTAGAATGTTGGATGTCTCCCAGATAGCGTAGTTGAATATTTGACGTTTGTTTTTGAAATAAGTATAAAGGGTAGTACGGGCAATACCGCAGTTGTCAGCGATCTTCTGAAACGTGACACCATTGTAGCCCTGCTCGGCAAAGAGCTGAATTGAGCGCTGGATGATGGCACTTTTGCGCGCGTCATGATCTATTATAATACCCATTTTATCTCAAAATCCTTTTATAACTGGTTTTGCTCAACATTCTAAATGATATTGCGTTTCGTAGGCCGGAAGAACACGCCGAAGATCAACAGCAAGAGCCCGGAACAGGCTATGGCGACCAACCAGATATGATCCCAGTTGCTGTGAACCAGCCCCGCCGCATCTGTTGTTGACACCCGCAGTTTATCGATAAATGAGCGATTGACGAAATTCGCAAAAAACGTGCCCAGTCCGAATGCCGCGAAATTGATGAACCCCTGCGCCTGTGCCCGCATCGCACCATCGGCTTTCGAGTCCACGTAAATTTGACCGCCAACATAAAAGAAGCCAAACACTAAGCCGTGTACCAAAATTCCGCTGTACACGCCCGCAGCCCCACCCAACCAGAAGAACACATACCGCAATAATAAAGCGGTCAAGCCGATCATCATCGCGTTTTTAGCGCCGATCTTCTTGATTGCAGAAGCCAGCAGCAGTGTAAAGACGATTTCACTATATTGGCCAAAGCTCATGGCCAGCGTCGGGTTTTTGAAACCAATGTCCGTCAGGTACTCTCCTCCATAACCAAAGTAGAGAGAAAACGGCACTTTCGAAAGAAACATGATTGCAATAAACAGCGCGAAACTTGGATCACGCAGCATAGAAACCGCACGCAACCCGAGCACATCAACCAGATTCATAGGCTTTCCGCGCGCTTTTGGGGGAGTGTCCGGCACCAGCAATGCCAGCAAACCAGCCAAAAACACCGTAGCCGCGCCACAGTAAAACATCAGCGGCATGCCATTGACTTTAATCCCGACCCAATCGCCGACCACACTGAAAGCGGCTGATGCGATCCACCCAATCACACCGAAGACGCGAATTTGTAGAAACACGTTGGAGGGACAATGTGACATGATGATATAGTTGATCGTGCTCCACGTCGGCATGTAAAAAATCATGGTCAACGTCAGAATGATCAACAACGGCAGAGCTTGCGTCTGCAGTCCAGTGAAAACCAGTCCGACCATCGCCGCAACGTTCAGAAAAACCATCACTTTCTGCGCGGCAAAAAACCGATCGGTGATCATGCCGACAAATGGTGATGCCAGTGTGCCGACCGCCATGGTACTGACCATCCACGCTAGCATGGACCCCTCTGCCCCCATGTTCTTGACATACGGCACTAAGGTGATAAACCAGACCGGCAAAGCCATGTACTGCAAAAAGTACAACAAACTCAAAACCACCCGTGTCCTCAGCGTTACCTGTCGTTCTATCATCTCATCCCTCCTTACCGTTTCGGCACACCCTGCGCCGATGTCATTGCGCATCTCGGAACAAACGGAAATAGCTGACGCAGCTCATCGGCTGTCGGCTGATATCCGTACTCACTCAACTCATATGCTTCCACAAAACAAATCTTCTGGGCCCGCTCCTTGCCATACACCTCTTCCACCCGGTAGCGGAACCTTTCCGCGTCGAACGCCTTGCGCGGAAGCATCCAGTATTTCTTGATAAACGCCTTGCGCCCTTCTAAATCGGATGGAACTGATTCTGGAATCTGCTTGTCGAATACCAACCACTCGAAGAACTGCGACTCATGCGAACACAAGGCTGTGAGCAACTGATCAATCTCGTTTCCAATATCAAGCACAATATCGGGCCGCATTTCTGCTGGCTGCATGAATGCGTCACGTAAAAAAAAGATCGCGGGTTTAGCGGCTGGAACCGGCGTTTCCGGACACCAGAGCGGCACTCCCAGCAGATAGGCCGAGTCCATAACCAGCGTCCCTACAGCCCGATGGTCCGCATGATAGTCACAGGTGCGGTGCGTGAAGACGAGGTGCGGCGCGAACCCGCGGATGAGCCGTGTCATCTCTCTGCGCATGTCGAGCGTCACTTCAAGTTCGCAGTCGTGATGGTCACAAATCTGGTATTCATCCACGCCCAAGATCGCCTTTGACTTCTGTGCCTCCAGATACCGCCGCGCCGCGAGCGCTTCCGACGCCATTGCCATGTGCCCCTTATCGCCATTGCATATCGAAACCATTTTCACCGTCGCGCCGGCTTTCACAAAGTTCAGAGCAAGCCCTCCACCCGTAATGTCCGGGTCATCTGGGTGTGCCCCGATAATCATCACTCTCAAATCTTTCGGTCCAATAGTTTTCATTTCCTTCCCACGTCCCTCAAAGGTACACGGCCTTTCCACTTTTCGCTGAAGCCTTTTCCGCATCCACAATGCGAACCGAGTCACGGGATTCTTCGGGCGAAGTGACTGATTCCACACTACCCCCTCTGATCTTGTCTGTAAACCAGTTAATCTCATTCTGGTATGGATCCGAGGCAGGCAACTCCGGCGTGAACGGCTTGCCTTCCATGGGGTAAAGGCAGAACTCCGGCGTACGATTCGAGGCCATCACCAACGTGGCCCGCTCAAAAACAATCTGAAAACCGCGCTCGAACCCGAAACTCTTCGCCATCCCCCAACCGCCCTCGGCTGTCACCGCCGCACCGCCGACATTATATAGCGTCGAGATGTGAATCATAACACCATCGTTATCATGATATGCGGAACTGGTGACGGATTGCGGCAACCCGAAAAGAAACTGAACCATGTCGGTGTCATGAATGTGAAGATCGAGTGCCACGCCACCGCTGCGCGACTCGTCAAAAAACCAACTCTTGCCCCCGTCCCGTGTCCAGCCCGGTGCCGCACTGTATCGCCCGAAGCTTGCGGCGATCACCTTGCCGTACGCGCCGCTTTCGATCAGGCTTTTTGCATATACGTACTCGTTGCGGAAACGCAGGCATTGGCCGATCATCAGTTCCGTGCCGGCTGGCGCGGCTTTCCATGCCGCCAGCATTGTGTCGCACTCCGCGGCCGTCAGCGCCATCGGCTTCTCACAAAGGACATGAATTCCCTTGGCCAACGCCTGACAAGCCATCGAAACATGGAGAAAAGTGGGTAACGTGATATCGACAACCTCGAGTTTCGCCTCCTCCAGCATACGCCCGAAATCTTCGAAAATCACCGCGTTCCCGTAATCACACGACGCATCCGCGCCTATCGCATTACCATCTGCCGCCTCAGGTGTCTCAAACTGCCGCTTATCCTTGTCGCACAATGCGACCACTTCCGCACCAGCCACCTTTTTCCAGCACCCGTAATGCATCCGTCCCATGTAGCCAAAACCCGCAATCCCAACCCGCATATCTGTCCCCCTTCTCTTTTTTAGATAAAAAAATTCGCTCTTTCGTGCCTTCCGCCACATCTTATCCCTTGGGGATTTCATGCTTAAGTGCCTTTTTGTCGAGCCAGCTGTTCCGGTAATAAAGAATGCCGTCGACCGCCACCATCACGGCGTTTAACAGATAGAGCCAGACCACCCCGTCAGTTTTCTCCTGCCACCACAGCTTGTGGATCAGACCGGAAAGGTAACCAACAAAAACGATCAGCAGGAAAAACAAGCTTTTTCCCTTGTTTGTTCGCGACCACCACGACTTGAGGATCGAAACCGGCCACGCCATGCCGAAACAAATTAACATGACCGCCTCAAATATCGGAAATTTCATTCTTATCCTTCTATTCTATATTTTAACTTTTTCAAACTTATAAGTTATTATATTCAGCCCGCATTCGTCAAGCCTAGACGGCAAGCTAACAGCAATTCTAATTTTGATTTTTTTTAGTTTGTTGTTGTATAGGGCATGATTCATGCTCTATAATACAAGCATGAATAACAAGAAAGTTTCACTCTTCGAAAAACGCGACGCGCTATTAGCCGAGAT
>Ga0265294_10002490_pt1 | contig 24141 bp, 20 predicted proteins | sample MunlanPumphouse3_FD_192504 | JGI IMG/M metagenome (GOLD analysis project Ga0265294, IMG submission 192504) | Groundwater microbial communities from a municipal landfill in Southern Ontario, Canada - Pumphouse #3 | ecosystem: Environmental > Aquatic > Deep subsurface > Groundwater | place... | reverse complement strand
AACACCATTGCTAAAACCGGCCTCTACTCGGAGCTATACACAAAGGTACGTACGTTAGCAGAAAAACTCAACTGTTTTTCAACCAGTAGGAGGATTGCATACAACGGGTTAATAACCCAACTCTTTGGGTTATTTCTACTATATAAGTTTGGGTTTACGTCCAATATCAGGGAATAACCCAATGTTTTGCTATTTTTATGGTTATTGTTATTCAAATATTTCATCCATTGGATTTTTTAATTTATTTATACTAGCTTGAGTAACGTGGGTATATATTTCTGTGGTTTTAATGGAAGCATGACCAAGTAATTCCTGGATATAACGTAGGTCAGTTCCCTGCTCTAAATGATGAGTTGCAAAACTATGTCTAAGTATATGAGGATATACTCTTTTTTTTATACCGGCTTTTTTTGCTGCATGTTTAATTACATGAGTAATGCTTTCTCCTGAATATTGGAGCTGTTTGTTTTGTCCTTCAAAAAGATAAATATTAGGTTTATATTCTTTGTAATAACATCTTAGTATTTTTAATAAATATATACTAAGCTGTCCATACCTATCCTTATTCCCTTTTGCACCTCTTATTTTTATCATCATTCTTTTTGAATCAATATCTTCCAATTTCATATTTATGGCTTCACTGCGTCGTAAGCCACACGAATAAATTAAAGCAATCAGGCATTTGTGCTTTAAATTGCTAGTGACTTTTAGCATAGTGCCTATTTCTTCTTTGCTTAGTACATTAGGAAGTTTTAGTTCTTTTCTGGGACGATCAATATCAAAATAAGTTTTTTTGTTCTTTAAAACTTTCTCGTAATAAAATTTAATTGCATTGATACGTTGGTTTTCTTGACTACGGGAAATTTTTTGTTCTTGTATTAATTTTAAAATATATGTGTTTATTTCATCTTGCGTAATTTTTTCAAGTTTCATCCCGGGAAATGCAATAATAAATTCTTTGAAATAATGAGAATAAACTTTAATGGTATTTTTACTGTACTGTTTTTGTTGCAATTTTTCAAGATATCCTTTAGGTAGTAGAACAGAAGTCTTAATTTCTAATTCAGAAATATCAACACTATATTTCTCATCAAGAAATTTTATTATTGAAAAATCAAAATCATCTTCATAAATGTTCCAGCATCGTTGTTTGTTGTTCCATATAGCTGATGTTTGGGATTTGATAATCTTAATAATCTCCTTGTTATAAGGGAAATAAATATTAATAATTCGTCTTCCAGAATTATGTCCATTTTTGAAAATTATAGTATTCGTAGTAGTAAAGATTATTGAGTTTATGTAAAAATATTGATTAAAGTCAAATTAATACAAGTTTTTTTTGATTATATGAAATTAGTATATTCTACAATTTGCTTTTTCTGAAAAGCACAAAATTATAGCTCCTAAAATCGTTAGTAATGTGTTGATTTTCAGTCATTTAGTTGTGAATGATACTTGCTATAAATTTTAGCAATAAGATTGAACACATAAAAGTAATATAATATAATGAACATACAAAATTTAACATAAATTAATTTCAATAGATATAAAAATATATTTATGTAGTATAATATTAGTATAATGACTTATAAGTTGCTATGTCAAATTTTAAATGCAGATGAATTAATCGAAAAAAAACTAAAATATAGAATGCTAACTTTTAAATTTTAAATTTGCGATATTGTTTAAATTATCTTTTATTAGAACTGACGAAATTAGCTAAATGTATTTACATGGGAGTTTTTTACATATTTTCTTAATTAATTTCATATATTTGTAAAAATAACAAAATAAACTTATGGAAGTTAAAAGAAATATAATAATTACCGGAGGTGCTGGCTTTATAGGATCTCACGTCGTACGTCTTTTTGTAAATAAATATCCAGAATATCATATTATTAATGTAGATAAGTTAACCTACGCGGGAAATTTAGCTAATCTTAAAGATATTGAAAGTAAAGCCAATTACAGTTTTATTAAAGCTGATATTTGTGACTTTAATAAGATGATGGAAATCATTAAAGAAAATAAGGTAGATGGAATTATTCACCTAGCAGCAGAGAGTCATGTTGATAGGAGTATTAAGGATCCTTTTACTTTTGCTCATACAAATGTTATGGGAACTTTGTCTCTACTTCAAGCTGCTAAACTGAATTGGGAGGTACTTCCTGAGAAATATGATGGAAAACGTTTTTATCATATAAGTACTGACGAAGTTTATGGAACTCTTGCCAATGATGGTACTATGTTCACAGAAGATACCAAATATAATCCACACAGTCCCTATTCGGCTTCTAAAGCTAGTTCTGATCATTTTGTAAGAGCATTTCATGACACTTACGGAATGCCTATAATCGTTACTAATTGTAGTAATAACTATGGTTCTTATCAGTTTCCCGAGAAATTGATACCACTTTTTATAAATAATATAAGACATAGTAAATCTTTGCCTGTTTATGGCGAAGGTAATAATGTTAGGGATTGGCTTTATGTTGTAGATCATGCCAGAGCTATTGACTTAATTTTTCATAAAGGACGTATTGCAGAAACTTATAATATCGGAGGTTTTAACGAATGGAAAAATATAGATTTAATAAAAGTTCTTATAAAGACCGTAGATAAATTATTAGGCAATCCTGAAGGTTATTCTTTGCATTTAATAAAACATGTTACTGATAGAGCTGGACATGATTTACGTTATGCTATAGATTCCAATAAACTAAAAAATGAATTGGGTTGGGAGCCTAGTTTGCAATTTGAAGAAGGTATAGAAGAAACCGTTAGGTGGTATCTAAATAATCAGGAATGGATGGATAATATAACTAGTGGAGATTATGAGAAATATTATGAAGGAATGTATAAAAATAGATAAAAATATGTCAATATTATTCATTTTTTACAAGAGACAGGATAATTATAACATTATTAATAATTCAATGGTATTTTGCGGAAAACGAATTATATAAAATATACAAGTATAAATATTTTATTATATAAGATTTTGTATCTTTATATAACAAATAATAAATAAAATTGAATTTAAAAACAAAAAAATTAATAGAAGGTCATGGTGCTTTCTTTTTGGCTACTATATTTGTTGCTGGTTCAGCTATCGCTTGTAAACTAGTAACAGATAGTATGCATCCCTTACCTCTTACTTTGCTTAGGTTTATTATTGCTTTTGTGACTCTAGCTCCATTTGTATTAATGAAACATTCATTCAGGATACAAGTTAGACGTGCATTGCCACGAAGTTTAGTTATCAGCTTTTTCTATAGCTTTTTTTTCGTTTTAATGTTTGACGCCTTACGTTATACATCTACATTGAATGTCAGCAGTATAGGTACATTATCACCTCTCATTACTGCTTTGTTTAGTATTGTTTTGTTTAATATACGTATAGGGCTCAAAAAATTACTAGTTTATTTGATTGCTGTCCTAGGTACTTTGCTAGTGGTTTTTGATGGAAATTTTAATGCAATTATACACATATCTTTAAATCATGGAGATATGGTCTTTTTTATAGCGACAATGTTAATTTCTTGCTATTATATTGCTTTAAAAAAACTTCATGGTGGTATAGATCCACTAGTATTAACTTTTTGTACTCTCTTTGGAGGTATGATATGGATTAGTTGCTCTATGTTGGTAATGCAAGTGCCTTTCGATTTTCATGGTTTAACTACAACAAGTGATATAATGAGTTTGTTTTATCTAGCTATAATAACAACTACAGGTACAGCATATTTGATGCAAAAAGGTAGTACCCTTATTTCACCTACAAGTGGTAGTGCTTATCAATATATGGCGCCCGTGTTTGTATCTGTGCTTAGTATTATTTTTTTAGGGGTATTTCCTAGTCTTATGGGTTGGATAGGTGCTATTATCGCTGTTGTATCTACAATAATACTTCTTTGTATGGATAAGTAAACTTATAAAAATGATATTTTATTTCTTAGATTAAATATTACTTGTAGAGGTTGAATTTTTGTATTAAAACATGTACTAATTTCAGGACGATACAATATTAAAATAAAAAGAACATAAAGATTTTTTTCCTTTATGTTCTTTTTATTTTTGCATCAAAATATGTAAACTTATTTAGAATAACTTATGTATAAGTTATATAATTCAAATTTTAATTGATATAAAATTACTTTTGTCCTATTTGCTCAATTGCAAAGGATAAACGTTGTAAAGTTTCCTCTTTTCCTATGATATTTGTTACATCAAACATGTGAGGACCTCTGGCTGCACCTACTATGGCTACACGGAAAGGATTCATAAGTTTTCCGTATCCTATTTCTTTTGTTTTTACATATTCTTCAGCCCATTTGTCAAGGTTTTCTTTAGAAAAATCTTCTGTATTTTTTAGAATTTCAAGAACTTCCTTCATAAGTTCAGTTGCATTACCTTTCCAATATTTTTTTGCGTCTTTGGCTACAAATTCTTTTGGTGCTTCGAAGAAAAATTTACAACTTTCATATAGATCTTTAACAAATGTAGCACGTTCTTTCATAAGACCACATACAGAAACTACTTTGTCATGAGTAAAAGTTAGCTTATCAGCTTTCAAAAAATCTTCCATTAAGATGGCTAATTCTTGGTCTTGTTTAGAGATTAAATATTTATGGTTAAACCATTTGGTTTTTTCTGGATCAAATTTTGCTCCAGATTTATTGATTCTTTCAATAGAGAATTCTTCGCAAAGTTCATCCAAAGAAAATATTTCTTGTTCAGTTCCAGGATTCCATCCTAATAATGCAAGCATGTTTATAAAGGCTTCAGGGAAGTAACCTTCTTCTTTATATCCTTTCCATACATCTTCTGTATCGGGATCTTTAAATTCCATAGGAAATACTGGAAATCCCATTTTATTTCCATCACGTTTGCTTAGCTTCCCATTTCCTACTGGTTTTAGAATTAATGGAAGATGAGCAAATTTAGGCATAGTATCCTGCCATCCAAAGGCTTTGTAAAGCAAAAAATGAAGAGGTAGAGATGGTAACCATTCTTCACCACGAATAACGTGGGAAATTTTCATTAAATGATCATCTACAATATTTGCAAGATGATATGTAGGCATTCCATCAGATTTGAATAATACTTTATCGTCTAGTAGGGAACTATTAAAATGTACTTCTCCTCGAATAATATCGTGAAGTTCAATGTCTTGATCTTCAGGCATCTTGAAGCGTATAACATATTTAGTTCCAGCTTTTAAGGCTGTTTCCAAATTCTCTTTACTCATGTTTAATGAGTTCTTAAGAGTTTTACGGCTAATAGAGTTATAAATAAATGTTTTTTTATCTGCTTCTAATTCTTTTCTAATAATATTTAATTCTTCGGAAGTATCGAATGAGTAATATGCATTTCCTGATTCTATTAGTTGCATTGCATATTCTTTGTAAAGAGATTTTCTTTCACTTTGTCTGTAGGGACCATATTTTCCTCCTACACCAACACCCTCATCTACAGTTAAGCCACACCATTTTAGTGAATCTATAATATATTGTTCTGATCCTTCAACGTACCTAGTTTGATCAGTATCTTCAATTCTTAGTATAAATGTGCCATTATTTTTTTTTGCAAACAGATAATTAAATAATGCTGTTCTTACTCCTCCTAAGTGTAACGCTCCAGTTGGACTAGGAGCAAATCTTACTCTTACTTCTTCCATTTTAAATATTTATTATTAATAATGTTTTATTTTTTATTTTCTAATATTTGTTTAAACATTGTTTTAGCATATTCTATACCCTCTTTTATTGCTGTTTCTTTAGAGCTAATATTACTAAGGATGGGATCGGCATGATTAAGAGGTTTGTCAGGATCGTCTGTAAGTAGATATACAGTGTATTTACCATTTTTACCGTTCTTTTGTTTGCTTATAAGTCCAAACCATACATCTATGGACTCTCCCTTTACGTATATAGTACGTTTTACACGATACATATTATTTTTTATTTTTTTTATTAGTACTAATAATGACTATCACAATTGCCAAAACTATCATGGCTGCTACATTGATGTAAACAGGCATACGACTCTCTGTTAATGGTAGAATCATAATACTTGAAATCATTATTAAAAATGCAGCTAATACAATTAAAATTTTAGTGAATTTCATACTTCAAATTTTTAATTAATAGTGAGTTATTTCGCCAACTCTAATTTATTTTTTACAGGATTAGCATATATTTCGAGTAGTAATTTGCTCAAGGTTGAAGCGTTTCCTTCAAGTCTATCGACTTTTTGTTTTATCATATTCATAAATTGAGTATGTTCTTCTTCTGTATATTTATCAGTAAATTTAGTAACAGAGAATAATAAATCATAAGCGATATAATTGTTAGGCCATAATTTATAATTACTTTGAATTTTATATTCTATTAATTTAGTCAAAGTAGCATATTTGTCGCACATTTCCTTTTCCTGAGAAACTTTATTAAGTTCTTCGTCTGTGATTGGAGATATATGATAATGTACTCTTCCCTTATCACAAAGAAGTCCCGTTGTCATACTAATCATATCTAGTTCCGGAGTTTTCTTATAATCACTGAAGTTTTTTTTGTAATTTTCGTCAATTTTCAAAAAATCACATGGCTCTATTTCATATGAAATAGAAATAGGAGTAAGATTTAGTTCTTTGATATTATCAAAAAAGCTTCCTTTCCCACTCATTTCGAGCATTTTTATTAAACTTTGTTGAACTCTATCATCGCCATTTTTAGTACGTCCTTCTTTTTGGGCAATCCATATAGAGTCTTCACCTTCTTGGATAATTTCTCTCATGTATTGAGATCTGATAATAGAACTTCTTAACATTTTTCTCATGGGCAAATTCCGTTCTATAGTAAAACATGAATCAAGTTTGATCATATCTGTAGCCCATTCATTTACAAATAGATTACTTCCAATAGCAGCTCGACAATATTTGTTTGAATTGTCTGTAAGTAAAACATTTAACATCGCTGAATCTAAGATAATGTCTCTATGGTTGGTAATAAATAGATAAGATATATCATTTTTAATATTTTCCATACCTGATACGGAGACCCCTTTAGTGGTTTTATCCATTATAGCTTTTATCATTGGTTCAAAGAAATTTAGCTGGAAATCTCTTTTAGTTGTAATACCATGCAAAGAAGCCTGTATAGTTTTTACAGGAATATGTCCAATAGATGAAAAAAGATTCAAAAATTCTTCTGAATGTTCTAATCTCTTGACCCCTTCACCAACTTCTTCTCCTTCGTAGGGCCTTATATCCTTATACTTCGAGTCTAATGTCATTCTTGTTTGTTTTAATTTCTGCAAATATAACTAATAATGTGAGAATAATTTAAACTTATAGCTTAAAAATTAATCTCACATTATAATATTACTTAATATGTTCAATAAAATTAATAAATTTAAGATTATTTAATAATATTAAATGTTATTTAGTTCTACCAGGATAGACTTTTAAAGCTTCTCTAAGTATAATAACTGCTTTCTTAAGATCCTCAACTTTTAATACATAAGCTAATCGGACTTCGTCTAATCCCATTCCTTCTGTAGCGTAAAAACCACTAGCTGGGGCAACCATAACACTTTCTCCATTGTAGTTATAATCTTCTAATAGCCATTTGGCAAAATCTTCAGAACTTTTAACTGGAAGTTTGGCAATTGCATAAAATGCACCTTTTGGCATTGGACATACGACTCCAGGTATTTTGACAAGCTCACTTATAAAGACATCGCGTCTTGTCATATATTCTTGTCTAACACCGTCAAAATATTCTTGTTTAGTGTCCATAGAAGCTTCTGCAACTACTTGACCTAAGGCTGGGGGACATAGTCTTGCCATTGCAAATTTAAGAGAAGAAGCGATTACATTCTTATTTCTGGATATTAGTTCTCCAATTCTAATACCACATTCGCTATAGGTTTTTGACATAGAATCAAACAAAATCACATTTTGTTCAATGTTTTTCAAATTCATGACAGAAAAGTGTTTTCCACCGTAGCAATAATATCTATAAACTTCGTCAGCATATAGGTATAAATCATGTTTCTTTATGATTACTGAAAGTTGCTCTAATTCTTCTTGTGTATAAAGATAACCTGTTGGGTTGTTTGGATTGATAATTACAATACCCTTAGTTTTAGGAGTAATAATTTTTTCAAATTCTTCCATGGAAGGTAGAGCAAAGCCATTTTCTATTTTAGCAGTAATTGGAATTATTTTAAATCCAACTTGAACAGCATAATTTGTATAATTAGCATAGTATGGTTCTGGGATAATAACTTCATCACCAGCATTTAATGTACTCATAAACGCAAACATCATGGCTTCTGAGCCTCCAGTAGTTATAAGTACATCTTCTAAATTAAAATTAATTTCATCGTTTGCAAATCGTTTGCAAATTTTTTCTCTTAGAGAAATATTTCCTTTTGAATCAGTGTAAGCAATTGGGCTGATATCATAATTTTTAAGGGAGTCCCAAATAATTTCAGGAGATTTGATATCTGGTTGCCCAATATTTAAATGGTATATTTTTATACCACGTTTTGTAGCTGCATCAGCATAAGGGGTTAACTTCCTAATTGGAGATGATGGTGCATTTTTTCCTTTTTCTGAGATTTGTAACATAATATTAAGTTTTAGTAGTTATTATTATCTTCATTTTAAGGTGAAAATTCTTTTATTTGTTTTAATATAGAATCACAGTCAAACCCACACATTTTATAAAGTTCTTCCTGTGTCCCGTGAGGTATAAATTTGTCTGGTATGCCAAGACGTGTTATTTTGTGATCGAGGTAGTTATTATCTTCCATAAATTCACAAACAGCACTTCCTAATCCTCCTATAGTTACTCCATCTTCTATTGTTATTATTTTCTTGAATTTTTTAAATATCAAATGCAATAAATTTATATCTATAGGTTTCAAAAATCTCATATCATACAGTGCTACACTAGTTGTATCACATTTATTAATAGCATTAATAGCTAAGTTCCCGACGGTTCCTATACTTATGATAGCAATATCATTTCCTTCTTTAATACATCTTCCTTTTCCTATTTCTAATTCTTTATATTCAGTTTCCCAATTTTTACCCAGTACTCCTGTTCCTCTCGGATAGCGTATAGAGAATGGACCTTTTGGAGATGATTGAGCAGTGTAAAGCATATTTCGGAGTTCACTTTCATTCATTGGGGCTGATATTGTCATATTGGGAATTGGTCTTAAAAAAGCTAAATCAAATGAACCTTGGTGTGTGGAACCATCTGAACCAACCAATCCTCCTCTGTCAAAACATAGTACAACGTTTAATTTTTGTAATGCAACATCATGTATTATCTGATCGTATGATCTTTGTGCAAATGTAGAATATATATTACAAAAAGGAATAAAACCTTTTGCGGCAAGTCCTGCTGCAAAAGTAACTGCATGTTGTTCAGCAATGCCTACGTCAAAACACCTTTCAGGCAAAGCTTTCATCATTATATTCAGAGAACAACCACTAGGCATAGCTGGTGTTATTCCTATTATTTTTGTGTTCTTTTTTGCAAGATCTAGAATAGTTCTACCAAATACTTCCTGATATTTTAACGAAGTAGAATTAACAGAAATTCTTTCTCCAGTTTCGACATTGTATTTGCCAGGAGCGTGCCAAATAGTTTGTTCTGCTTCAGCTTTTTCGTAACCTTTGCCTTTTACTGTGATGCAGTGTAATAGTTTTGGACCTTTTATGTTTTTTAAATCTCGTAGGATTTTTATTAGATGATTTACATCATGTCCGTTGACAGGTCCAAAGTATCTAAGCCCCATGGCCTCGAATAAATTGCTTTGTTGCATTAGTACAGATTTAAAACCCGTGTCAACATTTTGTATAAAACTTCGCATACCTGAACCAAGTTTTTTAATCTTTCCTAAAGTATGCCATACATCTTCCTTGAATTTATTGTAGGCTTTAGAGGTAGATACATTTAAGAAATACTCGTTTAATCCCCCTGTATTTGGATCTATAGCCATATTATTATCATTTAGGATAATAAGAATATTTGACTTGGAAGTACCTGCGTTACTCAGACCTTCAAATGCCATCCCTCCTGTCATAGAACCATCTCCTATGACAGCTATTGTTTGTCTATCTTCTTCTTCATTAAGTTTTGCTGCAATAGCCATTCCTAAGGCGGCAGATATTGAAGTTGATGAATGGCCTGTTCCAAATGTATCATATTCACTTTCAGACATTTTTGGGAAACCACTTATTCCTCCTAATTGTCTTTTTGTTTTAAAAGATTCTTTACGTCCTGTTAAAATTTTATGAGCATAAGACTGATGACCGACATCCCAAATAAGATTGTCGTAGGGTGTGTCCATTACATAATGTAATGCCACGGTTAATTCAACTACGCCAAGACTTGCTCCAAGATGACCTGGATGTATAGAACATTCGTCGATAATATATTTCCTAATTTCTTTACATAGCTCTGGTAGTTCATCTTCAGGTATCTTTTTGAGATCTATTGGTAATTGTATCTTGTCTAGTATGTCCATATTAGAATTCTATTTTAATAAAACTATGGTACCAATATTTTCGCCTTCAATTAATTTTTTGAGATTTCCTTCTTCATCCATATTAAATACTATTATTGGAAGATTGTTTTCTTTACACATGGTTGTAGCTGTAAGATCCATCACTTTTAGACCTTTATTATATATTTCATCATAGGTGATTTTATTAAATTTTATTGCTTTAGACTCTTTTTCGGGATCTGCAGTATAAATCCCATTGACTCTTGTACCTTTTAGCATTACATCAGCTTCTATTTCTATCGCTCTTAAGCTACTACCCGTATCTGTTGTGAAGTATGGATTTCCAGTTCCACCGCTAAAAATAGTGATATAACCATTTTCTAAATAATCAACTGCTTTGCTTTTACTGTAAAATTCGCCAATAGGTTCCATTTGGATTGCGGTAAGTACTCTGTTTTTGCAATTCTCATTATCTAGAGCAGAACTTAATGCTAATCCATTTATTACAGTTGCCAACATTCCCATACTATCTCCTTTTACCCTATCAAACCCTTTTGTACTACCAGATAGTCCTCTAAAGATATTACCTCCTCCAATAACAATTCCTATTTGAATACCCATTTGAGCTATTTCATTTATTTGACGGGCATAACTTTCAATTTTTTTTACATCAATTCCATATCCTTGTTTCCCCATTAAGGATTCACCACTAAGTTTTAGTAATATTCTTTTATATTTCATGATTTTTGTTAGAAAAATTATTGATAAACAAAGCTAGAATTTTTTTTCAATAAATTCAATTTAATAAGCATAATTTTTATTTTTTATCGTAAAGTAATTTTTTATAAATAACTTGATGTTTGATAATATGCAATGCTGCTTAATAATTCATCATTATTTAAAAAACTTACCTTTTGTTCTAGTTCATCAAACTTTTAGAATTCTATTATGGTCAATTTCTTTATACTAAATGTATTCCTTAATGAGGTGTTATAAACTATAATAGATTTCAAAAAAGTAAAATTAAAAATATTATACCTAAAAAAGGTTGTATAAAGCTTAAGCCCTATACAACCTCTATATTTTATAAAAACTATATATAGAATATTAAGAGTCTAATGAATATCTCTCAAATGCTACAATAGCTAAATCTTTATCATTTTGTTTAAGGTAGTTTTTAATAGATAATTTTGCATCCTTAACAAAATCTTGATTCAATAAAGTTGATTCTTTAAAGAATTTATTTAATCTTCCAAGAGCTATCTTGTCAAGCATTTTTTCAGGTTTCCCTTCTTCACGAGCTTTTTCTTTACCTATTTTAAGTTCGTGTTCTTTTACGTTCTCAGGCACACCATCTTCATCTAGAGCTATAGGAGCCATAGCTGCAACTTGCATTGCTATATCTCTTTTAACTTGATTGTCAGCTTCCTTGTTGAAACTTACTATAGAAGCAAGTTTGTTTCCAGGATGTATATAAGCAACTCCGGCTTCAGCTGATAATGCAGCATAAAAACCTAATTCAAGTTTTTCACCTATAATACCTACTTTTTCAGAAATATTTTGTTCAACTGATCTACCGTCTTTCATATTAGTTTTTAATAAAGTCTCTTTATCTGCCGGCATGTTTTCTACTGCTGTATTTAATATTTCTTGGGTGAAAGCAATAAAATCTGTATTTTTAGCGACGAAATCAGTTTCGCTATTAAGACTTACGATAGCACCTTTAGTTCCTTCAAAAACTGCAAGTACACATCCTTCTTTGGCGTCTCTGTCAGCACGTTTAGCTGCGACAGCAAGTCCTTTTTCACGGATAATGTCTACTGCTTTTTCAAAATCACCTTCAGCTTCTTGAAGAGCTTTTTTACAACTCATCATTCCAGCGTTCGTTGCTTTACGCAATTTCATTACTTGTGCTGCTTTTATTTCCATAGTAATTGTTGATTTTATAATTAAAAAAAAGGGAAATCTCGAGAAGAGATCTCCCCGTTATATTATATATAATATAATCAGGTAATACTAGTATAAAGTATCGTCCTGTTTTAGATTAAGCTTTTGTTTCTTCAGCTTTTGCTTCTTCAGCTTTTGTTTTATTGGCTTCCGCTTCAGCTTTTGCTTTATTAAGTTCTTCAGCTTCTTTTACGACTTTTGCTGCTGCTATTTTTTGAGCTTTTGCTGCATTTTTAGCATCTTCAATTTTTTTTGTTTCTTCTTTCCTTTTAGAATCTTCTTTTTCTTTTTCGAATTTTCTTTCAGTAAGACCTTCTTTAACAGCATCGGCAACTTTACCAATTATTAAAGAAATTGAAGTTGAAGCATCATCATTACAAGGAATAGCAAAATCAACTAAGGTAGGATCTGAATTAGTGTCGACCATAGCGAAAATTTGTATACCTAAATTTTGGGCTTCTTTAATGGCGATATGTTCTTTCATAACATCTACAATAAATATAGCTGCTGGAAGACGAGTCAAATCAGCAATACTGCCTAAGTCCTTTTCTAATTTAGCTCTTTGACGAGATACTTGAAGTCTCTCTCTTTTAGAAAGGTGATTTAATGTACCATCTTTTTCCATCTTGTCAATAGTTGACATTTTTTTGACAGCTTTTCTGATAGTAGGGAAGTTGGTAAGCATACCACCTGGCCATCTTTCAGTTACATAAGGCATATTAATATTTCCAATCTTTTCAGCAACAATTTCCTTAGCTTGTTTTTTTGTTGCTACAAACAGAATTTTTTTACCTGATTTTGCAATTTGTTTAAGAGCAAGAGATGCTCTGTCTAACATAATTGATGTTTTATTCAGGTCTATAACGTGGATATCGTTACGTTCCATGAAAATATATGGAGCCATTTTAGGATTCCATTTTCTAGTAAGGTGTCCAAAGTGACAACCTGCTTCTAATAATTCGTCGAAACTTGTATTTGACATTTTTAATTTTTTAAAGTTTACTTTCTTAATTTAATCAATTGATAAGTAGTTTACAAAAAAGTCTTATCAATTTAGATACTAAACTGCTTTTAACGTTTAGAAAATTGGAATTTCTTACGAGCTTTTGGTTGACCTGGTTTCTTACGTTCAATAACACGTGGATCTCTGGTCATAAACCCTGCAGCGCGTAAAGCACTTTTATCTTCTTCGTTAATTTTGACTAAAGCCCTAGCAATACCTAAACGTAAAGCTTCTGCTTGTCCTTTAAATCCACCTCCATCAAGATTTACTTTAATATCATATTGCCCCATAACACCTAGTGTTTCAAGTGGTTGTCTTACGATATATTGAAGTGTTGGAAGAGTGAAATAATCTTCAAGCTTCCTCTTGTTAATTACGATATCGCCTTTACCCTCACTAACATAAACGCGGGCAACTGCTGCTTTTCTTCTGCCTATAGCATTAATTGTTTCCATAGCAAATTATTTAAGTGAGTTTATATCTATTACTTTTGGTTTTTGAGCTTCATGACCATGTTCTGTTCCTACAAATAAATGAAGGTTGTTCATAAGTACGGCTCTTAAACGATTTTTAGGAAGCATACCTTTAACAGCATGTTCTAAAACTCTTTCTGGATGGTTTACCATAACTGCTTCTGGAGTAGTTTGTCTTTGTCCACCTGGATAACCTGTATGTCTTGTATACAATTTATCTGTCATTTTTTTACCTGTAAATACAATTTTATCAGCATTTACTATGATAACATTGTCTCCACAATCTACATGAGGAGTATAAGATGGTTTGTACTTGCCTCTCAAAATTTTTGCAACTTTTGAAGCAAGACGTCCCACAACTTGTCCTTCTGCATCGATCAAAACCCACTCTTTTTTAGCGGTTTCTTTGTTGACCATAATGCTTCTGTAACTAATTTGATCCACTTTTTAATAATTTAAATTATACATTCTGTTTGTCATTTCGTTCTCTGCTTTATGCATTTCGTCGCTTTTAATATAAACGCATGGTTGGGCAAACCAAAAAATTAATAGTTTCGACTTTGCTTATAATACAAATGGCTAAGTTTATGTATTACAATTTATTAAAGCAGAAGTACACAAAATGGAGTGCAAAGATACTAATTTTTTCTGAGAAACAAATATTAAATAATGAAAAATTGTTAATTTATAGCTGATTTTCAAAGTTTTGTGTATTTTTGCACTAAAATTTTATAATTATGCTAGACCGTAAATTAATAGTATTTTATTATCTTTCTCAAAATCCTAATACAACCAAAGTTGCTGAGAAACTTTTTATTTCTCAACCTGCAGTTTCCAGAAGTATTCAAGAATTGGAAAGAAAACTTGATGTTACTTTGTTTGACAGAAAAAAAGGTCGTTTGTATCTTACAGAAATTGGAGAGTATTTGTATAGTGAAACGAAAGAACTTGTGTCGAGAGAAAGAAGAATAAAGTTCAATATAGATAAAATGAAGAAACATTTTACGGGTACTTTAAATATAGGGGCGAGTACGACTTTAGCACAATATGTACTTCCTTCTAAGCTTGCCGAATTTATTAAACAATCTAATTCTATAAAAATCACGATGATTAGTGGTAATACTGAACAAATAGAGCAGGATATATTGTTAGGTAGATTGCAAGTGGCATTTATAGAGGGTACTCCAACTGAACAAGGTATTAGATATATGCCCTTTCTTAAGGATGAAATTGTGATGGTATGTTCTAATGAAAGTAAATTACCTGAAACCCTAGATGCAACTGAATTTTGTAAGCAAAATTTCATTTTTAGAGAGAAGGGTTCTGGTACAGAACATATAATTCGCAAAGATTTAAAGAATTGTGGCATAAATCCAGATACCTTAAATATTAAAATGATCTTGGGTTCAACTGAGGCTATAAAAAATTATTTGCAATGTGACATAGATTCTTGTGCATTATTGTCTGTATATAGTATAAGAAATGAATTAGCATCTGGGAAATTACGTATAATTGACGTAAATAATGTTGATATTAGTCGAATATTTTATATTATTTATAAACAAGGGCAACCAGATCCCTATGCTCAGTATTTAATTGATTTTTTTGAGAGGTATAAGGATATATAGTAGATACATATAAATAAAGAAAATTTTTATTATATTTGTGTAGGTTCTAATTATCAAAATAATAAGCTTATGATAAATATTTTATTATTAAATATTATTCTTCCTATCACAAACTATACCTGGATCTTTTTTATTGTACTTACTATTATAATTTTTGCTCCTATACTTCTAGAGAAACTTAAAATTCCTCATCTATTAGGAATGATTATAGCTGGAATTTTAATAGGTCATAATGGATTTAATATATTAGTTAGAGATAATAGTTTTGAGCAATTCGGGCATGTCGGAATCTATTATATTATGTTTCTTGCAACTCTCGAAATGGATTTAGATGGTTTAATGAAGCATTTAAAGAGAAGTGTGATATTTGGACTTATAACTTTTATTATTCCCTTTTTATTAACCTTGTTTGTATGTGTTGCTTTCCTAGACATGCTTACTTTACAAGCTGTGTTAATCAGTAGTATTTTTGGTTCTCACACTTTGGTTGCCTATACTATTGTCAGTAAATATGGTCAGACAAGAAATCCTACGGTTGTTATATCCATAGGGGCTACCATAGTTTCGCTTTTTATTTCCTTATTGATTTTGGCCGTACTATCTGGGATCTTTTCAAATGATAATGGATTTGCATTTTGGTTGTTTTTTATATTAAAATTTACGATTTATATAGTTATAATGTTTTTTGTTTTCCCAAGAGTTTCTTCTTGGTTTTTAAAACATTATGCTGATAATGTAATGCAGTATATCTTTATTCTTACTATGTTATTCTTAAGTGCTGGTTTGGCCGAATTAGCTGGTATGGATGGTATTTTTGGAGCTTTCATTGTAGGAATAGCATTGAATAGGCAAGTCCCTAGATTAAGTCCTTTGATGAATAGGATTAAATTTGTGGGTAATGCTTTGTTTATACCCTATTTTCTGATTGGAGTTGGAATGTTGATAAATTTTAAGTGCTTATTTTCAGGATGGAGTATGATTATTTTTATATTCGTTTTAATTATTGTTGCAACTCTAGGTAAATGGCTCGCTGCATGGTTTACTCAAAAAATATTTAATTTTGATTCTGTGGGCAGAAATTTATTATTTGGACTTACAAATGCTCATGCAGCTGGTGCTTTGGCTATAGCTTTAGTAGGAACAAAATTAAAGATACCTTCAGGAGAATATCTTGTAAATGAAGATATCTTAAATGTCATAGTAATTTTAATTTTAATTTCTTGTATTATAAGTTCTCTTTTTACAGAAAAAGCTGCACGAAAATTTGCTTTGAGTCCTAAAAATATAGATAGAAAAGTTGATAAAGAAGAACATATTCTTGTAACCTATTCTAACCCCAGAAGTGTAGAAGATTTAACTAATATAGCATTAATGATTTTTAATAGTAGAAAAGGTAATACTCTAATTGGGTTACATGTAACAAAGGTGGAAGATGTTAATAGTAGTAAGCATATAGCATCTAAAAAATATCTGGAAGATGCCGCAAATATCACTTCTGCTATGGATGTAAATATGTTATTAATAAATAGGGTTAGTACAAATATAGTATCAGGAATTATTCATACAATGCAGGAACAAAATGTATCTGATTTAATCATTGGTTTGCATTTTATGAAAAAAATGACAGGAAATTTTTGGGGATATATGACGGATCATTTAATCCTAGAATCAAAAAGGGAAATACTAATTATACGTTGCATTATACCTCCATCTCTTTTTAAGAAAATAACGGTTGCTGTTCCTCTAAGAGCAGAATTCGAATCTGGTTTTTCAAAGTGGGTAGATAGAGTGTGTTGTATTGCCGAACAAGCATCTTGTATGTTACAATTTATTGTTTATTCTGATAGCATCTCTTCTATAAAAGATGTTGTTGCTAATTTAAATTATGACATAAAAATAGATTTTAAAAAAATAGATAATTCTAAACAATTAGGACAACTACACAACATTTCATCTATGGTGCATAAAGATGAACTCATGATTATTATTGCCTCACGTCAATCTAGTTTATCCTATGATAATTCATTTTCACGTATTCCATTTTATGTTGATGAATATTTTTCTCATTGCAGTATAATTGTAATTTATCCTGAACAATATGGTATGGAAGAACCAAGATTATCTTTTTTCTAATTTTTGTGTTAATAATTAATCATTTAGCCTAGCTCTAATCTTTTTAAGTAAAATTTCTTTTTGTGAATCATCGATAAAAGCAGCTTTAGCAGAATTTAGAACTACTTGTTTTGCTGTATTTTTGTCTATTAGTCCAGATTCAAAAAGTTTTTTAAATTCATTTTTTAGGGTAGTTCCTGAGACTGTCATATTATCTGTATTGATAGTACATAATATGCCTGCTTTTATAAATTTAGAAATGGGATAATTTTTTAAGGATGATACAGCTTTTGTTTGTAAATTGCTGGTAGGACAAAGTTCTAAGCATATATTATCCTCTTTTTCTCTCTTTATAATATTTGGAGATTCCAAACTTCTTATTCCGTGTCCAAGCCTTAAGGATCCAAAATCTAAAGCACTTGTAATGCTTTTTGTTCCATCGGCTTCTCCTGCATGTATGGTATAGGAAAGTCCTAATTCTTTGGCTTTATTAAATAAATTTTCGTAGTCAGAAGTTGGAAAAATTGCTTCTGCACCGGCAAGATCTATAGCAACGACTCCTTTTTGATAATATTTTTTGGCAATTTTTATGGTTTCAATGTTGTCTTCTGTTTTACTACCTCTCATACAGCAAAGAATTAGATTTGTTCTAATTCCCTCTTTGTTTTTAGATTCTTCAATTATCTCGCTTTCGGCTTTTTTCATTCCTTCCATAATAGCCTTAGTAACTTCGTCTTGATTTAAACCTTTTTCGGTGTGAAATTGGGGTGCAAAACGCAGTTCGGCATAAATTAATCCTTGGGAATTTAACTCCTTTACTAGTTCATAGGCACACAATAAAAGTGACTTTTTACTTTGCATAACTGATATTGGAAGACTAAAACATTTGAGATATTCATTTAAGTCTGTACAGTTTTTACTTACCGTCAGATATTTTTTTAATTTTAAAGGATCTTCTGAGGGAAGAGTAACGTTTTCTATTTTAGCACACTGAATGACTGTGTTAATTGGAAGTGAACCATCTATATGGAGGTGAAGATCTATTAGTGCGTATTTGCTATAATTCATAATTTTATCATTTTCATTATTACATGATATAAATATACAAAATATTATAATCACAAGAAATATTATTTTTCATTCCTTAGTTTTTTACAATTTAAAATGCATTTTAAAATTATACTCCAATATAGAAAGTGTAAATAGTAATTATTAGATAAGTTATAACTAAAAAAATCATATTAGCTTTAAAGTAAAAAAATAAATATATGTATTATGTAAACTGAATAGTTATATATGTCATATTATAAAAGGTGCACTATTTGTATAACTCTCTGTAAATCTTATATTATTGTATGTCTTATATTACTATAGGTTTTATGTTATTGTAGCTATATTTTTAATCTCTTGATCGTAAACTTCTTTGTAGAGGGTTTTTACAATTTTACTGAATTTTTTAGGCATATTTATATTTCCATAAGTCATTAATTTCATTTCTAGAGATTGTGAATCAGATTTGTAGGAAGGTTGTATATATTTATTGTAATGGAAATTAAAACCTAATCTATTATAGAATTCTATCCTTTTTTGGGATATTTTATCTTTAGGTAGCTCTACTTCGAGTACTATATCTTTTTTAACTTCCTGAATAAACTTTTGTAGGACTTTTGTCCCCATTTTTTTATTTCTATATTTTATTTCTATTGCAAAATGTTCGATATATATAAAATCTTCAAAATTCCAATAGTGTATTATTCCTATAGGATTTTTATCTATAATTATTATATTGCACGTAAAATTATCTTTTTTATTGTTATAGTACTCTAATTCTTTTAGGTCTCTATACTCATCATTAGGAAAACTCTTTGTTAATATATCTATATTGTACTTATATTCTTTTGAGTCTGTTTTTGCTTCTTTAAAATAAATCATAAAATTAGGATAACTGTGTATTAAGTACTGTAAAGATACTTAATTATTTTAAAAATTATTCTTATTTTGATATTAAAGATTTTTATTTTATTAATAAATTATTATTAATATTAGATAATTTTGCTTATTATTGTAAGGACTGATTCGTTTTGTAAATTTATTAGTAATAATAAAAATTAAAAATATGAAAACAATTGCACTAGTTGCTCATAACCAGAAAAAAGATATTATGCTGGGTTGGGTCAAAAGACATATAGATGACTTAAAGAAATGTCACCTAATAGGTACATCTAATACATCTGAATTGATAAATTCTGTATTAGATTTAAAGGTTGAACCTTTCGGACATGGTCCTAACGGAGGTGATATACTACTAGCTGCTCAAATTTTAGAGGGTAAGGTTGATGAGGTTATTTTTTTAATTGATGCTTCTGCCCCTCATGGACATGAGCACGATATTCAAACTTTGATAAGAACTTGTGTTATAAATAATGTCCCTTTGGCACTAAATGTTTCGACTGCCGATTTTTTGGTGACATTAAATGAGGATGAAAAGGAATAATAGACAATGTATTTGTTATAATCCAGTGACTGTATATAAACAGATCATGTCTTCATAGAAAAGGCTAGGTGACAAATTTATTATATGTCCGTATAAACTTGTTTTAAGTGTATCTTTGATTGATTCATTTAAATAAAATATTTATATTCGTGTTATGACATATTAACAGTTCGGAAGAGCTGTTTTTTTTATTAGGACTAGAATGTTTTTATATATAAAAAATGTAATTTAGATAAGCTTAGTTATAATTCTTACAAAAAATAAAATCCAGGTGAATTATGTCCTGGATTTTATTATTTCTAGTTGAGTTATAACTATCTTACTGGATTTTACTCTTCATTATTCCATTTCTGGTTAGCAAGACGTTTATAGTTGTTATATCTCCATTTAGCATTATTTTTGGCAGCCTGAAATAAACCTTCAGCCTCTTTGGGGTATTGTTTCATAACAGATGCAAAACGAACTTCACCTTTAAGATAAGTTTCAAAATTATCCCAATTAGGTTCTTTTGAATCTACTATAAATGGATTCTTACCTTCCTCTTCTAGAGTTGGATTAAATCTCCATAGATGCCAGTAACCACATTCAACAGCTTCTGATTCTTCTGCTTGTGTTTTACCCATACCTTTTTTGATACCATGATTAATACATGGAGAATAAGCAATAACTAATGAAGGACCATTATAGGCCTCTGCTTCTCTTATGGCTTTTAAGGTCTGGGCTTGATTAGCTCCCATTGCTATTTGAGCAACATAAACATAACCGTAAGTAGTTGCAATTAGACCTAAGTCTTTTTTACGTATTCTTTTTCCTGAAGCAGCAAATTTAGCAATAGCACCCATTGGAGTTGCTTTTGAAGCCTGACCTCCTGTGTTTGAATAAACTTCTGTGTCTAATACAAGAATATTTATGTCTTTACCTGAAGCGATAACGTGATCTAAACCACCGAAACCAATATCGTAAGAAGCACCATCACCACCTATAATCCAGTGACTACGTTTTACTAAATATTGAGAAAGTTCACCTATTTGATTCTTTATATTGCTGTCAGTTGTCTTACAATCTTCAATAGCTTTCCTGATTTTTGGGGCTAGAACTTTAGTAATGTCAGCACTGTTTTTGTTTTCTAGCCATTCTGTAAATAGAGATTTTAATTCTTCAGGAAGTTCTTCTTTAGATAAAGCATTATTTATAACATTAGATAAACGATCGCGCATTTTTTCGTTAGCAACTTCCATTCCTAATCCAAATTCGCAGAAATCTTCAAATAAAGAGTTAGCCCAAGCAGGACCTTGTCCTTGTGCATTTTTACAATATGGAGTAGATGGGACAGAACCAGAATAAATAGAAGAGCAACCAGTTGCATTTGAGATAATTTGACGGTCTCCAAATAACTGAGAAACTAATTTAATATAAGGTGTTTCACCACATCCTGCACATGCTCCAGAGAATTCAAATAATGGAGTTGCATATTGAGAATTTTTAGGATTTGATTTAATATCGATTAAATTTTGTTTTGTTTTAACATTATTACTAAGATAATCCCAATTTTCTGTTTGAGCATTTTGACTTTCAATGCTTTTAAAGGATAAAGCCTTACCGTTTTTATTGCCTGGACATACATCTATACAGTTACCACAACCTAAGCAATCCATAATATCTACTTGTATACGGAAGTTCATACCTTTCATTTCCTTAGGAGCTTTTACTTCTATGGTAGTATCTTTAAATCCTTTAGCTTCATTTTCATCTAAGACAAATGGACGTATAGATGCATGAGGACAAACATAAGCACACTTATTACATTGTATACAATTTTCAGCATTCCATTCAGGAACAAATGCTGATACACCACGTTTTTCAACTCTGGCAGTACCTGATGGCCATGTTCCATCTTCTATTCCTTTAAATGCAGATACTTTTAATAAATCTCCGTCTTGAGCTAGTATAGGACGTACAACTTCTGCAATAAATTTAGAATCACCATCATTCTGAATTTTCTCTATTTCTAGTTTAGACCACGATGGATTAATATCTAGTATGCTATATTCAGAGCCTCTATCTACGGCAGCAAAGTTTTTATCTACAATGTCTTGACCCTTTTTGCTATAGGATTTAATTATGAATTTTTTCATTTGTTCAGCAGCCTGATCTACAGGAATAACTCTTGTGATACGGAAGAATGCTGATTGAAGGATGGTATTTGTTCTATTGCCAAGACCAATTTCCTGAGCAATTTTAGTTGCATTGATATAATATAGTTTGATATTATTATCAGCACAATATTTCTTTACTTTATTAGGAAGTTTCTCAATAAGTCCATTTCCTTCATATACAGTATTTAGTAATAATGATCCACCTTTTTGTAAACCTTTTAGTACATCATACATATGAAGATATGCTTGAACATGACATGCTACAAAGTTTGGAGTATTTACATAATAGGTAGAATGTATAGGTTCGTCTCCGAATCTCAGATGTGAACAAGTAAAACCCCCAGATTTTTTAGAATCGTATTGGAAATAAGCTTGACAGTATTTGTCAGTACTTTCTCCAATTATTTTTACAGAATTTTTATTTGCACCTACTGTACCATCAGATCCTAAACCAAAGAATTTAGCTTGGAATAAACCTTTACTATTTATAGTAAATTCTTCTTTTTCAGGAAGAGATGTAAATGTTACGTCGTCGTCAATACCTATAGTAAAATCGTTTTTAGGCATGGACATTTCAAGATTTTCATAAACAGCCAAGATTTGGGCTGGAGTGGTATCTTTTGAGCTTAGTCCATATCTTCCGCCTACGATAATAGGAGAATTACCTTCTTCATAAAAGGCATTCCTGACGTCTAAATATAATGGTTCTCCATTGGATCCAGATTCTTTTGTTCTATCCAAAACAGCAATTTTAGTAGCGGTCTTAGGAATTGCATTAAGAAAATGTTTAGCTGAAAAAGGACGATATAAACGAACTGCAACTAATCCAACTTTTTCACCTTTTACTACTAAGTGATCTACCGTTTCACGTATTGCTTCGGTTACAGAACCCATAGCTATTATTACTCTATCTGCATCTTTAGATCCATAATAGTCGAATAAATGATAATCACGGCCAATGATTTTACTAATTTCATCCATATATTCTTGAACTGTTTCAGGAACATTTGTATAGAATGAGTTAACAGCCTCTTTAACTTGGAAGAAATGGTCAGGATTTTCTGCCATACCTTTCATTACTGGATGTTCAGGAGTTAAAGCACGAGAGCGAAATTCGGATAAAGCTTCTTGATCAATTAAAGGTGCTAAATCATCATTTTCTAACATTTCAATCTTTTGGATTTCATGTGAAGTACGGAATCCATCAAAGAAATTTATAAAAGGTATTCTAGTTTTTATTGTGGCAAGATGAGCAACTCCAGATAAGTCCATAACTTCTTGTACTGAACCTTCAGCTAACATTGCGAATCCTGTTTGTCTGCATGCCATTACATCTTGGTGATCTCCAAAAATACTTAGAGCTTGAGATGCCAAAGTACGAGCAGCTACATGTATTACGCAAGGAAGTAATTCTCCTGCAATTTTATACATATTAGGAATCATAAGCAAAAGACCTTGAGATGCTGTAAATGTTGTTGTTAAAGCTCCTGCTTGTAAAGAACCATGAACGGCTCCAGCGGCTCCGCCTTCAGACTGCATTTCTTCTACTTGAACTGTTTCTCCGAAGATATTTTTTCTTCCAGCTGCAGCCCATTCATCTACGTATTCTGCCATCGTTGAAGATGGAGTAATAGGATAAATACATGACACTTCACTGAACATATATGCTACATGAGCAGCTGCACAGTTACCGTCGCAAGTAATAAATTTTTTTTCTTTAGCCATTTTTTAAAGATTTTATATCCAAATTCTAGTTATCAATTCTCTATATTTAGTAAACAAATCCAGCTAGCCATAAAGG
>Ga0265294_10002489_pt1 | contig 24144 bp, 22 predicted proteins | sample MunlanPumphouse3_FD_192504 | JGI IMG/M metagenome (GOLD analysis project Ga0265294, IMG submission 192504) | Groundwater microbial communities from a municipal landfill in Southern Ontario, Canada - Pumphouse #3 | ecosystem: Environmental > Aquatic > Deep subsurface > Groundwater | place... | reverse complement strand
TTCATAGTATATAGCTTCATATATTTTGCCTCCAATAGTTTTTTACTATATACTATTATATCATATTATACTTTAAAGTATAGCCGCTTCATACCTCCTTTTTATATTTAGCTACATCACGATGTCTGACAATCACATTATAGCCCTGTTTAAGCAGTCGCTGACCTAAATAGTTGGCCAGTACCACCGAGCGATGCTGACCACCCGTGCAGCCAATCGATATGGCCAGATTGGTTTTGCCTTCCTGGATGTAGTGAGGGATTAAAAACTTTAATAAATTCAAGAATCTCCTGGAAAAGGACTTGGTGATTGGAGATTCCATTACATAACGAATGACATCTTCATCCTCCCCGGTCTGCTTGGACATAAGCGGGTCATAAAAAGGGTTGGGCAAAAATCGTACGTCAATCATGATATCACAGTCCAGGGGTATACCCATCTTATAACCGAACGATACCACATTTATCGAAAAACTACCGGTTAGACTCTCGCTGTAGAGTTCGGTTAACTTGGCTTTCAACTGCCGCGGACTAGTATCGGACGTATCCAGAATGACATTAGCTCTGCCCCTCAGTTCTTCCAAAATGTTGCGTTCCATGCGGATCGCATCCAGCAGACGGTCATTCGGGGCCAGGGGGTGCCTGCGCCGGGATTCCTTAAATCTGCGCACCAGCACCTCATCCGAGGCTTCCAGGAATAGTATTTCATAAGCGAGCTGATTTTCTTCCATCTCATGCAGGGATTGTGAAAGGTTGTGGAAGAAATCTCCCCCCCGAACATCAATGACCAGCGCTACTTTATCCACCTTGCCTTCAGATTGCAGACTTAATTCGATAAATTTTCCTAATAAGGCCGGAGGCATGTTGTCCACGCAGTAGTAATCCAAATCCTCGAGGCAGTTGACAGTCTGGGTCTTTCCTGCCCCTGATAAACCAGTAATGATTAAAACATGCATTTTGGTCGTTTCCTCAGTCACAGTACTTCCCCCTTACCTTGTAACGCCATATGCTGACCGGCATCTATCAGGTAATTTCTTATCAGTTCCATTTTCTCAGCCCTTATTAATTATATCAGATATTACCCGGACATAAGGAACCCATTTTATTCCCCCATCAGCGGGCCAATTCCGATTTCAGATAATCAATAGTATCCACCGGAGTAGGATTTATCCCGTATTCCAAAGCCAAATAGAAACTGGTATAGTCACCGATATAGGCCAACGAATAAAATTTAGCCAGAAAAGACTCTCCCCTCGTTTCTACCTCTATGACTTTTTTCACCTTGTCAGCAATAATACCCTTGCTGATCTCGATCCGTTTCTGTACCCTTTCATGATCCCCTGAATCCCTTAAGATTATTACTACCAGGTGGTCCAGAATATGTTTGGGTTCTTCAAAACCTACAATTTCGTTGTGATTTAATTCTGGAAAGACGTTGTAAAATACGGGACATTTGGCATTTTCGTTGATCTGGGTTTTCCAGCGCAGGGCGGCAACTTCCGAATGAGCTGTAGTTCCCCAGATTAGAGGCAAATTACCTTTTAGCTCTCTGGCCATCATGCGTGCCTGGTTATCATCAACCCCGGGGTGAATGGCCTGGCGAACATCCCGTAAAATCCTGATCGTCTCCTCCAGATCATTGGCTGCCCCTGGCATTATTCCTATCTCGGCCAGAATAAGAGCCAGGGGTGCAAACAAGTAACCAGTAGCCGCGCGAGGTGACAAGCCCCCTGGTACCTGCACCACTGCTGCACCATCATTATCAGCCATATCTGCAAGTTTACCGCCGCTGGTAACCGCTATAACGGCTGCTCCCTTTTGCCCGGCTTGCCGGTAGGCACTGAGTGTTTCCTCGGTATTTCCTGAGTAGCTAACCACCAAAACCAAACTGTTGCTGTCAACAAATCCGGGCAGATCATAATCCCGGTTGACCAGCACGGGTATCCGGGCCTGAGATAGGGCATAAGTCCGCAGTATATCCCCTCCAATGGCTGAACCACCCAAACCGGTAACCACTATATTGCGGTATTCCCGCTGATATTGTGCCGGCAGCTTAATCCCCTGCTCCAGTATCGCCGCGAACTGTTCCGGCAAATCCCACAGGTAGGCCGCCATTTTTTCTGCAGTCATCGTTTGTTTTCCCGCCTTTCCTGGCTTTTATCATTTAGCCATATCCCGTCTTTTTTCCGCCTCTTGCAGGACTGCCGCAGCGCAACCCAGCAAGCCAATGTCTTCACCCAGGGCCGTAAATTCTATGGTCAGATCATGCCGCAGCGAAGCAGACACCCCCGTCTCCAAATATTTCGGGATTGATTCAGACCAAAAGTCCTGTAGCCCCAGGGCCGTCCCTCCCCCCAAAACAAACCGCTCGGGATTAAAGATGTTAACCAAATTGGCAATAGCTATACCCAGGCATTGACCCGCCTTTTGAATAATCCCCAGGGCTTCGGGTATTCCATTCCGGGCTGCTGCGCCAATTTCTCGCGCCGTGATTGGATTACCTGCCGGACAGAAATCCAAAAGGGCCTGCCCGGCACCAGTCTTGATCAGTTGTTGGGCTTGCAGGGCCAGGGCTGTCCCCGATGCTCGTCCCTCCAGATCCGCAGCGAGTATACCCGAGTGCTGCCCGGCGCTCATCTGGATATTCATCCGGCCAAATTCTCCCGCCCCGCCGTCTCTGCCCCGGTACAATTCGCCCCCAATAATAATCCCGCCTCCAATTCCAGTGCTGACGGTCATATATATTAAATGCTCACTAAGCTTGGAACTGCCATACTTCCATTCCCCCAACGCAGCTATATTAGCATCATTTTCCAGCAAAAGTTGTCTCCCTAATCTTTTGCTTAGCTCGTCTCGGAGAGGCAAATCTCTCCAATTTAGGTTGGGGGGATCCTTCACAACACCGGTAATATATTCAATCGGTCCCGGTGCCCCCACGGCTATACCCAGAATATCTGGCGGGGTTATTCCGCTTATTTGCATAAGTTCATTTATCGTGGCACATATGCCATCCATAATATCCCCGGCAGAGCGCTCCGGTAAAGTAGGCTCTTTTCTCTTGATTAGTACGCGGCCCTCAGCGTTAATAATCCCGCTAAGTATCTTGCTGCCGCCGATGTCCACCCCTATAATCACTTTATGCACAAAATCCCTCCTGAACTACAATTCCCGCAGTTCATACTCCCTTTGACCCAGCCCTATTTTAGCGGCATGTTCCCACTGGGTCAGGACATTAATGCCTGGATGAACCATCTGGAACCTATCTTCCCCCAGTTTAGTACCTTCTATTATTGAAGCGGGTAAAGCCTGGCTTTTACCACTCCGCACAAGCTTTATCCGGAGTTGCCGGATCTAGAGAAGGCAGAATATCCACATCCTGAACCATCGGTAAATCATTATGACCGTAACAGAATATATGCCTTTACGCCTTATTTATTCCCCGTCCCAAGCTTCATTTAGCTGCCGGCTGCGGCTCAGCATCCAGTATGAAACGGTGCAGGGCCAGGGCAACCCCTTCTTCTGAATTGGAGGCGGTTATAAAATCTGCAGTCTCTTGCAGGGCCTTAACGGCGTTGCCCATGGCCACTCCCACCCCGGCCCATTTAATCATTTCCATATCATTGTAGCTGTCGCCAATCGCCAGTACTTCCTCACGCTCTATCTTATAATGGCGTGCTACTACTTGCAGAGCTTTAGACTTGTCCGCTTCAGGGTGCATGACTTCCAAGAAATGAGGCTTGGACCGCGTGATATGAAGTTTGTCAGCATAGCTGGATTGCAGACAGCGCTCCAATTCCAGGATTTTTCCCTCATTCGGGGAAATCGCCATAATCTTCATAGCCTCGTTAGTCTCCAGGCTCTCCGCCAGATCATTAACAACTGTAGCTTCCACCCCTGCTAAAAGGGAATAGGCCTTGCCTTCTGCAGACAGCTTTTCCATTACTAAACGGTCATCAAAATAACTATGGTAATGAACCCCGCAGTCTTTGAAGATATTCATGATTTCGTGGGCCAGTTCGCCCGGCACCGGCTTGTAGTACAATACTTCACCTGAAAGAGAATTCTTAACCAGGGCCCCCTGATAAGTTATAAGCGGTACATCTATACCTAATTGCATAGCATAGGGAAGAGCTGAAAGGAACATGCGGCCAGTAGAAATAGTTATTCCGACTTTCTGTTGACGGACCTTTTGAATTGATGTGATAGTTTCTTGGGAAATTCTCAAATTAGGGGCAAGTAAAGTATCATCCAAATCCAGGGCGACCAATTTAATCGCCATTTTTCCTCCTTATTATCAAAGAGCCGAGCTTAAGCCCGGCCCCCCCTATTTATAACCTGATTGATTATCTTCCCCAATTAAACGTCCTGTCACTCACCAACTGACTGATTATAAAGCTCATTATACTTAGAATGATGGCACTTAAGACAGCCCACCAGAATCCATATATGTTAAAACCTTTGACTGTCACTGAAGTCAACCATAGCATCAATCCATTGATCACAAATGTAAATAAACCCAGGGTAACGATATTCAAGGGCAAGGTTAAAATGATCAGCAGAGGTCTGATTACCGCATTTATAACCCCTAAAACTATAGAACCAACAATAGCACCCCAAATGCTTACCTCAAAACCAGATAAAAGCGCTGCCGTAAGCAAGATGGCCAGTATATTTAGTAACCAACGTACAACCCAACCTGGCATCGACGCTCCCTCCTTTCCTATCTTTTTAAAATAGCAATGATAGCCTCGCAATATACCTATAGTATAATAATAAGCAATTTCAACCTAAAATCCTATTAATTTTCATTCTAAATTCGATTTATTTCCCGGGAAATATATTTTATTTTCACCTTCGATGTGTTTGGGGGGCGTTCCCCTTGAATCCATGATTTTAGAATTGTCCAACTTGAAGGGGAAGAACTATCTCCAAAACTCATTCGGTACTGTGGAAAAAGGTATAAACCCGGTCTGCGGTGGGGCGGTTCAAGCCCTGCACCTGCATGAGTTCCTCCCGGGAGGCGGTCTTTATTCGAGCCACCGAACCAAAGTGCAGCAATAGGGCCTGTTTACGTTTCAAACCTATTCCTTCTATATCATCCAGAGCCGACCTGCTTAGTTTGCCCCCTCGGCGCTGGCGGTTGTACTCCACCGCGAAGCGATGGGCTTCGTCTCGCAAGCGCTGCAAAAGCATCAATCCCTCATCTCTTCTCGACAATTTTAACGATTCCCTAACCCCTACTCGGAATATTTCTTCGTTTTTCTTGGCCAGTCCGATGATGGGTATATCTACCTTTAGTTCGTCCAGCACCATTTTTACAGCATTTACCTGACCCAATCCCCCATCTATCAACAAAAGGTCCGGTTCGGGCAAAAAGGCCGGATTTCCCTGCCGGGCCGCATTGAAACGCCGCCGCAGGGTCTCACTCAACGAAGCAAAGTCATCGTTTTGGTCAATTTTCATTTTAAAGCGCCGATAGGCCTTCTTATCAGCTTTGCCCTGGGTTGCCACTACCATGGAGGCTACTGTTTCTTCCCCGGCCAGATGGGAAACATCATAACACTCGATGCGCTCAGGTACCACCTCCAGATGCAGGGTCCGGGCTAGCTCCAGCAGTATCTGGCTGTTCCTGCTCTCTTCCTGCATCCTCTCTTCCCATAACCAACGGGCGTTTTCCATTACCATATCCAACAGTTTTCTTTTCTCCCCTCGTCCCGGCATCAAGATTCTGCAGCGTGAACCGGCCTTTTCCTTTAACCAGCTCTCCAATAATTCTACATCTGGGGGGAGCAGACTAACCAATATCTGGGGGGGAATATCGTGATTTTCCGCATAATACTGCTTGAGGAAAAACTCGAGCACTTCCTCTTCATCTTCATCGATAACCCTCTTGAGCCAGAAGGTATCTTTACCCACGATCTTGCCCGCCCGCAGCTTGAAAACCAACCCCAGTTTGTGCTGTTCCCCTCCCGTCATCCCAATGATGTCCATTTCATAGGGCCTATCCAGGCTGACCTTCTGTTTCTCACTGAGTACTTTTATAGCATTAGCCTGATCCCGGAGCCGAGCGGCCTTTTCAAACTCCAGATTATCCGCGGCCTGTTTCATTTCGGCCGCTATTTTATCTGCCAACTGATGATTATTTCCGTCCAGGAAATCAGTTATACCATCCACCAGCTGCTTATATTCCTCCACGCTTACCCCTCCGGTACAGGGAGCCAGACATTTGCCCAAATCATAATTCAGACAGGGTCGAGTGTTGCTGCGTATACTTTTGCAGGTCCGCAAGGGGAAGATCCCGGTAATAAGCTTGATAGTCTCCCGTAATGAACCCACCTCGGTATATGGTCCATAGTAGCGGGAGGTTTTATCCTTTTTCTCCCTCACAATGCAAAGACGCGGAAATTTCTCGGCCGTGATCTTCAGATAGGGGTAGGTCTTGTCATCCCGCAGGTCGATATTATAGCGGGGCTGATAAGCTTTGATCAGGTTGTTTTCCAAAATCAAGGCTTCTACTTCCGTCCCGGTCACAATATAGTCGAAATCCGCTACCCGTGCCATCATGGCCTTGACTTTGGGATGCAAACCTTCCGGGGATTGGAAATAGGAACGCATGCGGCTGCGCAGCACCCGGGCCTTACCTACGTATATTACCCGGCCTGCCTGGTCCTTGTATAGATACACTCCCGGTTGGAGAGGCACATTTTTCAGCCGTTCTTTCACTTTTATCCATCCTTCTTCAGGGTAAGAGGTAATATAGACCAGTGTGGATAAATGCCAAGTTTCATGCTACTATTGCTTCCTTATCATATTATACTGCATATATAGTCTTTTTTCGCTATATCGTATAAAACATGGTGCTCCCACCTGCCCAAAAAACAGACCTATCCATAACAAGATAGGTCCGTCAAGGTTGCACTCACCACTGCATCACCTTCGTTTTGATCTGCTCATACATCTTTAGAATTAGACTACCTGTTTCATTAGGCTTTTCCAACCCTTCTGCTCTTTCAGGTTTATTGGGCTTCCTCGACTTATCTGCGTCCCACCTGGCATCAATCGATATGGCCTTCATGCGTGGTATCTTTTTCCCTCCCTGCCGCTTGCAATCGGCACCCCAGTGCACCGCACAAAGACTAAATTGACTACATGTCAAACATATTTGGGTTCGTGTTTTAAACAGACTCATGTTTATTTCCATTCCTTTCGCGAACGCTCAAGCACCAAAACTTCAGGAAATAATTTCTTTCAAACTTCTCCTACCTTCTAATCAAGCTGGCTTTATACTCTCTATATGTAATTTATTTAAACCTCAAGAATCATCCTTCAAGGTCCGTTTTTACTTAAATCATCAAACCAGTATGATATCCTTCCTCTATAGCTTCAGTAGCTTTTCTGCATTGAAGAGCATCACCAATAACATACAATTCATCAACCTTGTCCTGCAGTCTTAGTCCTAAAATATTTACTGATTCAACCCCCAATGCTAATACCACCGTATCTACTGGGCCTATTAATTTCTCTTCATCGTCAATGAAAGCTATCACGCCCTCTTCTTCGATGGTTTTCACAACTGCGTTAAGATAGATTTTTACATTATTTTTCTTCAAATCATCCATCAGAAAATACTTGACTGCTGCTTCTTCATCGTCGGCTGCCACGGAGCTCATTTCGATTATGGCTACTTGTTTACCATGATTAGCCAGGTAGCTGGCAGTTTCTGCTCCGATCATACCGCCTCCGGCCACAATAACCCTTCTGCCCACCTCAGATTGACCTGCCAGAACATCCTGAGCGGTCACAACGTTTTTTCTATTTATACCTGGGATATCAGGGATTAGCGGCCTGGAACCGGTCGCAACCACTACCGCATCAGGCTGTTCGGCCGAGACTATTTCTTCAGTTAATTCAGTATCCAGATTAACTTTTACACCCAATTTAACCAGTTGTGAAGACTGCCAGGCAATGAACGAAGAAATTTCACCTTTTGAAGGGGGAACAGCAGCCAGACTAAATTGTCCGCCTAAACTACCAGTTTTCTCATATAGATGTACCTCGTGTCCCCTTTTGGCTGCTACAATGGCAGTTTCCATTCCCCCCGGACCTCCACCGGCTATTAATACTTTACGTACTTTATTAGCAGGGATAATCGCGTTTTGTTTTTCTTTACCAGTGCGAGGATTCAATATACAACGGCCCCGGGAGTTTTTTCCCCAGCAACCCTGCAAACATCCAATGCAGGGAATAATATCATCGAAATCACCCCGGGCTGCTTTCCGGGGAAGATCCGGATCAGCCAGCGAAGCTCTCCCCATAGCTATGAAATCTGCCTTACCAGACCTTATGATTCCTTCGGCTATGAGAGGGTCATTTATTCTACCTACAGTAATGACGGGTATCGAAACGACCTTTTTTATTTCAGCAGCCAGATCTGTGATCCACCCATGCTCAACAGCCGCAGGTGGAATGATAAAGAAACGGGAACCATATGTTCCCACCGAAACGTGGATGGCATCAGCACCAGCTTGTTCCAGTATCATGGCCGCAGCTTTACTATCTTCGATGGTCATACCACCCGGCACCATTTCTTTTCCGCTCAATCTAAAAATGACCGGAAATTTATCACCGGCCTTTTTCTTGATATTGGCGATTATTTCTGTTGCAAAGCGCAGGCGGTTAAATAAAATACCTCCATAAACATCCGTTCGTTTGTTGGAGTAGGCCGAAATAAACTGTGCTACTAAATAGCCATGTCCTCCATGGATCTCTACTCCATCAAAACCGGCATCTTTAGCCCTTTTTGCACTATCCCCAAACTTTTCCACCAGGTCTTGTATTTCATTAATTGTCAATTCATGTGGCATTTCCTGCATTACGGGGCAGGGCAGCGGCGATGGGGCTACCGGTTGAGCTCCCATTATACCTGAATTCGTTTGCCTTCCGGCATGGTAAAGCTGCGCAGCAATTTTCCCTCCCAACTTATGAACCTCTTCAGTCAGTCTGATATTCCCTTGGACTTGTTCATCATTCCATAGGCCCGGTATCCTTAGATTACCTAGACCGCGTGGATCAACCGCGTAGTCTTCCGTTATTATAAGACCCCAGCCTCCCCGTGCTTTTCCGGCATGATAGGCTACAAACCTATCGGTAATTGTTCCATCAGCATTGCAAAAACCCATAACCATTGCCGGCACAATCAGTCTATTTTTTACTTTTATCGTACCTATTTCCGCAGTACTAAAAATGCTTTTCAATGTTTTCCCTCCAAATGACAGAACGTCTTATACAGCTAAAGCGAAGAAAAGGCACTGTTATAGTGTTTTCTTCGCTTTATAAAAGGACTTATTATGAAAAATAGCTTCCATGATTACCGCATGTACATGCCGCCGTTTATATCCAGGGTAAATCCGGTAATAAAACTTGAATATTCCGAACACAGGAACATCATCCCATTGGCAATATCGCTCGGCTGACCAAACCGTCCCAACGGAGTAGCTTTCAACCAGGCATCGCCACGTTCTTCTAAAATAGCTCCGCTAAATATCGGAGTCATGATTATTCCCGGAGCAATACAATTTACATTAATATTGTAGGGGGCTAGTTCCAGGGCTGCACTGCGGCAGAAGCCTTCAATACCCCTCTTAGTGGTAGTATAATGGCAGTTAGCAACTGAGCCACGCTCTCCGGCAATAGAAGCCATGCAAATAATCTTGCCATATTTTCTTTCCTTCATGTATCTAGCTATAGCCCGGGTACAGTAAAACGAACCATATAGGTTGACCTTCATATGGCTATCCCATAATTCGTTAGGCATTTCGGTCAACATCTCCTGTACATACAGTCCTGCTGAATTAATCAGGATATCTATCTGACCTGACCATTTGATTACTTCTTCTACAGCCTTATCAACTTGCTCACTATCAGTAATATTGACTGGAATTGTCAGGATTCTATCAGCCTTGTCGGCATTTTCTGCCACAAAAGCCTCAAGTCCAGCCTTGTTAAGGTCGATAGCTGCTACTTTCGCGCCATTATCCAAAAATGTCTGGGCAGTTCCCTTACCGATACCTGAAGCAGCACCGGTAACAAATACGGTTTGTCCTTTAAAATCCATTTCCTTACCTCCTTAAATATCCTTATACCCAAAAGAATCATTAACCTAATTTTGGAGTCAATTTCAACTCACGCCTGAAATTCTTTAATCTCTTATTAAGTGCCGCATATAATGCTTTGTGCTTCTCTGCTTCGCACTCCAATAAAATATTGTTAGCGTTATTGTTCGAGTCATTGTATTCCACTACAATATAGTACCTAAACTTGACCTTCATGAATAATCCCACCAAGGGCCCCCACAAAACAATACTTTTCCCTTTCAAATCAGGATCGTGTCTGGTTATGATCTTTTCTATTTTATGGCAACTGGAAAAATACACCTTTTCCTTTTTTCCCTTATCATTGAAAAAAATAACGTATTCATCTGTCAAAGCGATGTTTATTTTTTGGGATTGAGGTATTTTAGGAATACCACCATGGTAGGTCAGTTTATAAACATCCTCATCGGGAATGTTTTCAATTCTGGTAGTTTCCTTTAACAGTCTTTCTCGAGCCTTCATGAGCTTGTCTCCGCGATACCAGGTCCACGCTATGGAAATCACCACCGCCCCGCCAAATAACCACCACTTGAACATAATGAATACCCCCAGTTTCTATTTTAAACTATATTCTACGAGCACAACCAACCGCCGTCAACTGGCATTGTATGTCCGGTCATGAAGTTAGCTAAGTCGGAACATAAGAAAACAACGGGGCCCGCTATCTCCTCAAGTGTACCAAACCTCTTCATGGGCGTTCTTCTGATCAGGTCATCATACATCACAGGATTATTTTTCAGTTTCTCAGTCATTTCAGTAAGTATGTAGGCTGGTGCTACCGCATTTACCTGAATATTGTGATCTACTAGTTCCAGAGCCAGGTTTCTGGTTAACTGGAGCACTCCACCCTTGGAAGCTGAATAAGCGGATAGTTCAGGTAATGATGCATAGCCCATTATGGAACAGGTATTGACTATCTTCCCGCTCTTTTGAGCTATCATTACCGGTGCTACAGCCTTACAACCAATCCAAACACCAACTAAGTTGATATCAATTATTTTTCTAAAATCCTCTTCAGGCATATTTACACAAAGATTCCGTCTGTTAATGCCCGCATTATTTACCAGTATATCTATCTTTCCGTATTTCTCCATCAGATATTCGACCAGGGCATTATATTGCGAGCTGTCAGTTGTATCTAAATGGTAAGCCTCAGCTTTACCACCGCTGGCAACAATATCCTGGGCGGTCTTCTGAGCAGCCTCATCGGCTATATCAGCAACAATGACAGTAGCCCCCACGGAAGCAAGGCCCTGTGCCATTCCCTGACCGATTCCCATTGCTGAACCGGTTACAATAGCAACTTTTCCATCTAATCTAACGTTAAGATTCATACCGTTACTCCTTTTTTTTTTGGTTAATCAAATTATCTTTTTTAAGTTGTTTTAGGCTCCAGACGCACATACTTGCTTACACCGAACAGAATTGCTCCAATTACACCCATGATGCAGCATACGGTGAAAGCACCGTTATAGCCAAATTTTGAGCCGATAAAAAATCCGGTAATTATAGGAGCTAAAGAAGCACATGCATTGCCTACGAAGTTATACACTCCACCTACACCGCCGGCCTGTCCGTAGGGGGCAATATCCCCAGGAATAGCCCAGACATTGGCTGCTCCGAATGCAAATATGCCCATGAAAAGACTGAGGCACAAAATAGCCCCGGTAGCAGTCGTAGCCTGCATGGTCAGGAATATAAACACCGATGCACCAAGCATGGCCGTTGCCATACCGGTTCTTCTTACTGTCGTTACTGAGGCTCCTTTGCGCTGCCATAAATCCCAAACGACACCGCCTAATAATTCACATACTACTGCCGTGGCATACGGAATCATAGCTGCAACACCCATCTTTGAAAGACTCAATCCCCGCGCCTGGGTGAAATATGCAGGCATCCAGGCATTGAAGGTAGTCCAAACGTACAAATAAAGGCCATAGGCTATGGCAATCTTAAGAACGGTGGGATACATAAATAATTTCAACATGGGAATAGGTTTGACTTCAACTTGACCTGTGGCTGTTATGACCTCATCCTGGCGGATATAATCAAGCTCTTCTTTGGTAATAGTAGGATGAGCATCGGGTTCATGGTAGGTCATATGCCATATGATTGCGTATACTACCGCAATTGCACCACTGATTACAAATGATGTTCTCCATCCCCAATTAACAATTAACCATGCTACCAGGGGAGGTGTAAACGCTGAACCTAATCTGGCAGAGCAGTCAAAACAGGCTGAACAGAAAGTCCTTTCCTTTTTCGGCGTCCATACCGAAACTACCCGCGCACTGGCAGGAAAACCCGGAGCTTCCGTAAATCCTAGTAAAATACGAATCACGAAAAAACTAGTAAAACTTGAGGCTGCACCTGTCAACATGGTAACTATACCCCAGCCAGCGGCTGAACCGGTTATCGCCCATTTGGGGCCAAACTTGTTGATAAATCCACCAACAGGCAGCATAATCAAAGTGTAGGACCAGAAGAAGGCTGACCCCAAGATACCCATTTGGGCAGCAGTTATACCAAATTCTTTCATTATCGTTGGAGTAGCGACGCTAAAGTTTGTCCGGTCCAGATAGTTTATGGCTATCATCAAAGATACCATGAATACAACAAAATAACGCTTTTTACCAGCAGGTTGACCAATACTCGGTTGCAAATTTCATTCCTCCTCTTTTGTAAATAGGCGCAAGAACTAATTAAACAAAATCTAATCCCCCCTTCTCTACAAATTGTTTTCTGAGCTGATGCTGATCGGTTTTCCCAGGATGCCCATCCAACTGTTTTAAAGATAGGCTTGCGCACCTTCCCTTTCCCCGGTTAAATGGGCTTGCACCAACAGCAGCCCCGTTATTAAATGTACTTATTATTATATAAAGCAATAACTGTACCAGCAGGTAGGGTTGAAATAAGGAAAAACTCCGTCACTTTTGAAACTAATAGGCCTCTTATGGTTTTAATGCCGTTCCGCACCGTATTAAACATTCTAATATTTCGTCTATTTAATTTTTGAAAAGGGAGATCATACTTGTGAATGTTTTCCTTTATCGTCAGTGTCCTATTCAGCTACACATTGGGACACTTCAATTGTTCCATCCCGACACATTGTCAGAACGCTTCTGATGTTCCACCCTGTTACAGCGAGGCATCTCCAAGCTTAAAATACATATTGTATCCTTGATAAAGCCTCCGCGGCCTTTTGGCTGACATCGCTTATTTTACTCGTGATTTCTGGGGGAGTAAATAAGAACAAAACCACCTTGGACTTTAACCGTTTGTATCGTTCTTCCTGCATTAATTTAGGACAATTTACTATTGTTATTGTTTCACTCCCCATCGCAATTTTATGCTATAAGCCTCTACATACACCCAAATGTTATAGGCTGATTCTTTTTCCTGAATACATATTTTTCGCATAGATTATCCTCAGGAAAAACCAGTTCGCAAGTACCCGGAAGAAGCTTTAGTGTACTTCACAACAAAACCCAGGGCCTAAACCCTGGGTTTTCAATTAGCTGTCCTATACAATTTTGCTATACCGAAATTGTTATTTTCTACAATTTGCTAATCTGCAGCTTACAGATATATATTATAATCAGTGGGAATGGATTTGATTATTTTGTGTTCCTCTGCGACATTCTTGCTCAACCTGGTCAAAAGGACGGGACAATTGGCCAGATTGCTTACGCTCTGACTTACGCTGCCAATTAGTGACCCGGTCAGTCCCCCAATCCCGCGGCTTCCCATTACAATCAGATCATATTCCCCTTTATTGGCAGTAAATACTATAACGCTGGCAGGATTTCCATATGCCATTTCAGTTTCAACAGCCAGGTCTGATGATGCTATTAATTCATGCATTTTTTCCAGCACTGCTTTGCCCAGTTCTACGGCACCCACCGGTGCATCTTGAGCCAGGTACTGTCGTACTACATACAACAGCTTTAGGCTACCTTCGTTTTTCATGGCCAGTTCAGCACCCACTTTAGCAGCTGTTACTGAACTATCTGAACCATCAACCGGCACCAATATTTTCTTAAACATAATTTTCGCCTCCTCAAAATATTATTCCCAGCCATCTATACTGATACAACCTGTTTTACATTACCGCCCCTACATTCTGCCGCTAATATCAGAGGTGATATTAATTGCCCTTTTCAAATCCCACAAGATAATCGTTAATAGCACGTGCTGCCTTTTGTCCCCCTTTGATTGCCTGAACTACAGTCGCGGCTCCCGTTACTATATCACCACCTGCAAAGATCCCTGGTTTACTTGTCTTCCCGGTTGTCTCATCGACGGCAATATTTCCATTCTTACTGGTTTCCAAATCTGGCAAATCATTAGCAAACAACATATTAGCACCTTGCCCAATGGCCATTACTACGGTATCGATTTCTATTTCGTGTTCCGAACCCGGTATTGCAATAGGTCTTCTTCGACCGGATGCATCAGGTTCGCCCAGCTCATACCGCCGGCAGATAATACTCTTTACCCATCCGTTTTCGTCTCCCCTGACTTCAATTGGACTGGTCAACCAGGTAAATTTAACCCCTTCTTCTAAAGCCTGGGTTAATTCTTCCTTGCAGGCAGGCATTTCTACTTCGGACCTGCGATAGATTATGTTCGTTTCCTTCCCACCCAGGCGCAAAGCAGTCCGGGCACAGTCCATAGCCACATTTCCGCCGCCAATAATAGCTACTCTTTCTCCGATATGGATCGGGGCCACATCATTATCCGGCCGGTATCCATTCATTAAGTTTACTCTCATTAGAAACTCGTTTGACGAGTAAACACCATTCAGGGTTTCCCCAGGGATCTCCATAAACCATGGCAATCCAGCCCCTGCGCCGACAAATACCGCATCATAATCATGAAGGAGTTCATTAACACTATCCGTTTTACCTACTACCATATTGGTTTTGAGCTCTACTCCCAGTTTCTTAATATAATCAATCTCTTGCTGGATAATAGTGTTAGGCAGTCTGTATTCCGGAATTCCATATACCATAACTCCTCCAGCAATGTGCAATGCCTCCATTATGGTTACCTGATGTCCCATTAGCGCCAGATCATTAGCTGCTGCAAGCCCGGCGGGGCCTGAACCAATTATGGCTACTTTCTTCCCCGTTGGTTTGATTTCCGGATTATTTTGGCATCCCTTTCCGTTACTTAACTCCCAATCTGCAACAAACCTCTGCAAGGCCCCGATAGCTACAGGCTGATTCTTTTTCCCCTGAATACATGCCCCTTCACACAGATCTTCCTGAGGGCAAACCCGTCCGCAAATACCCGGAAGACAATTTCGTTCCCTGATCTTGTCCAGCGCCTTTTGATATTCTTGTTGTTTAATAAGACTAATAAATCCTGGTATGTCTACGTTAACAGGGCAGCTCTCTACACACTTGGGCTTTTTACATTGCAAACACCTGGACGCTTCCACCAGCGCCTGTTCTTCACTAAAACCCAAGGCAACTTCATCAAAAGTATGAATTCTTATATCAGGCCTTATTACTGGCATTTCTACCCGAGGAGGTATTTTTTTAGTTTCTTTTACTTGTGACAATGACATCCACCTCCGGAATGAAATTTCCCGATTGCCAACTGTTCTTCAGCCATATAAGCTTTGGCTCTTTGCTGAGCTGTGTTCCAATCAACCAAATGGCCATCAAATTCTGGACCATCAACGCAAGCAAATTTAATCTCATTGCCGATAGAAACTCTACATGACCCACATAGGCCGATACCATCAACCATGGTCGTATGTAAGCTTACCCTTGTGGGTATTTTATATGGTCTGGTGATTTCAGATACTTCCCTCATCATAGCGAGAGATCCTATGACCGTAACCATATCGACTTCTGTTTCTTTTTCAAGAAGTTGTTTAAGTAGATCGCTGGCGAGCCCTTTTTGCCCTTCAGATCCATCCTCAGTAGCAATATAGATTGCGTCGCTAATTTCCTTCATTTCATTGCTAAAAATTAAACGTTTTTTATTGTCTGCACCGATAATCGAAATTACTTCGTTCCCGATGTTTTTCAATGCCCGCGCTATCGGATATATTGAAGCAGCGTGCACTCCGCCGCCTATACAAATCACTCTTCCTAGTTTTGTGATCTTAGATGCTTTCCCCAATGGTCCAACTAAATCCAGAATGCAATCACCTTGTTCCAATTTTCCTAGTTCTAATGTTGATCTCCCGGATTCCTTGAAAACTAGCGTAATGGTTCCCCCATTTGGGTCAAAATCTACAATAGTTAGAGGGATTCTCTCACCATTATCATCAATTCGTAACATCACAAACTCGCCCGGTTGAGCCTTTCGTGCTATATCAGGAGCATTGATCGTAAATTGCTTTATATCAGGTGCCCATACTACTTTTTTTAATATTGGGAACATCGTATCGCTCACCTCCCGTGAATAACAGTGTTTTAATCTGCGAGATTTGCATCGAATGCATACTAGATTGAATAAGCTGACAGTTATGCATTCTTTGCAACCTCGACTCGAAGTGGTCCTATGGAGATTAATCAGCCAATATACTTCCGGCAATTACCATTCTCTGAACCTGCTGCGTTCCTTCGTATATCTGAAGTATCTTGGCATCTCTCATAAGCTTTTCAACCGGATAATCCTTCATATAGCCATAGCCGCCATGAATTTGAACAGCATCAATGGCTACTTCATTAGCTATATCCCCGGCATACAATTTACACATGGCCCCATACTTGGAGTCTACCCTGCCAGCATCTATCTCTGATGCGGCCAACAATACCAAGCAACGAGCTGCTTCAACCTTAGTAGCCATATCAGCCAGCATAAAGCCTATAGCCTGATGCTGCCCGATAGGTTTGCCAAATTGCTTCCTAATTTTGGCATATTCTATGGACTCTTCTAAGCCCCGGCGTGCTACCCCAACGGCTGCCGCACCTATACTCATTCTGGTACGATCCAAAGTCTGCATAGCAATATTGAAGCCTTTACCTTCTTTGCCTAAGAGGTCTTTGGCTGGTACTCTTACGTCTTCAAAGATTACTTCTGCTATGTGAGAAGCACGGTCACCCAGCTTGTCCTCGACTTTGCCCATGGAAATACCCGGTGTATCGCCATCTACTAAAAACGCACTGATCCTCTTGTCACCTTTTAGCTTAGCAAATACTGTATTCATTTTGGAAATACCACCGTGGGTTATAAAGCACTTGGTGCCATTAATAATATATTCATCGCCAACCTTCTCCGCTTTGGTCAGCATGCCGCCTGCATCCGAACCTGCACTGGGTTCAGTCAAACAAAAGGCTGCTAATGTGGGTTTCTCTGCAAATTGAGGCAGCCATCTGTCTTTTTGTTCTTCTGTGCCCGCCAGCAGGATGGGGGTCATTGCCAGCGTATTTCCATCCCATGCTCCGCTTATTCCTAAACACCCATAAGATAGTTCCTCTATTAGGATGGCTTCAGTAACATGGTCCAGATCTAATCCGCCGTATTTGGTGGGCAGGTTAAAGTTCCATAATCCAATCTCAAATGCCTTTTCAATAATCGGCCACGGCATTTTGCTTTCCCTATCGTATTCCTCTGCCACTGGGATTATCTCATTTTTCACAAACTTACGGACCATAGTCTGCATTTCTCTTTGTTCATCGGTAAGTTCAAAACTAATCACAACATTTCGCCTCCATAAACTATTTCAGTTGCAAACCGAATTTTTTTGACTATTTCTTTTTAGCTCTGGTAATGTAGCCGTCTCCAATTACGCCAGCTTCCAAAAGCTTGGCAATATCAGCGTCATTGTATCCCAGTTCTTTTAATATGTCTGTTGTGTGCTGACCTTTAAATGGGGGAGGTAACTCAGCAATAGCTTCGTAAGCACTAAACTTAAGAGGATTGCCAGGTACTTTGACCTTGCCAGCAGTTGCGTGATCATATTCCAACAACATGTGGCGAACTTTGGTATTTTCACTTTCACAGATTTGCGGTACTTCCAAAATGGGGGCCACCGCTACCCGGACGTCGCGTAATATCTTCACCATTTCGTCGACGGTGTAATCTTTCATCCAGTTATTAATAAATGCAGTCATTTCCTCAATATTTTCAAGTCTGGCTACATTGCTGTTGAATTTAGGATCTTTGGCCATTTCCGGCACGCCCATAGCGCCGCACATATTGCCCCATAATTTCTCATTGGAAGCAACTACACCTACATAACCATCTTTGCACACATAAACATCATACGGGCCGCCGTCCGGATGTCTGGAACCCATTCTTTGTGGTGTCCGGCCGGCAATCGTATATGCCGGTACATTATTCTCCAGGCAAGTGAATATGCAATCTACCAATGATATATCAACATACTGACCTTCTCCGGTCAGACCTCTATAATGAAGAGATCCCAATGCAGCAATACATGCATATAATCCGGCAATGGCATCGCCCAGAGAAGAACCTACTCTCAAGGGCATGTCCGGGTATCCAGTGATACTCATCAATCCGCCCATAGCCTGCGCCAGCATATCATATCCAGGCAGTTTGCTTAATGGTCCGTACTGACCGAAAGCTGATGTGGACAGATAGATAATATCGGGTTTAACTGCTTTACACTCTTCATAACCAACCTTTAATTTATTGGCTACTCCAGGTGCGAAATTTTCCATCACAATATCGGCGTTTTTAACCAGATCATAAACTATTTGTCTGGCCTTTTCTTCTTTTAGATTTAACTCAATACTTCTCTTGCCGCGATTGAGACCGATAAAATAGGTTGCTTCTTCGGTTCCCTCGGCAAATGGCGGCCAACTTCTTTCATTACTGTTGGGTCCGGCATCTTCTATTTTTACTATATCTGCGCCCATATCGGCCAGTATTTGTCCACAATATGGTCCGGTATATACTCTGGTTAAATCTACAATTTTAACGCCTTCGAGAATCTTTATCTGACCCATATTTAATACCTCCTGATTATTTGTTTTCTTACGATTCTAATGTATGAGTGAAATACTTGGCCATTTTACTCCAAAATATAAATAGTAATAATGGTGAAATGGCGTGCTTACTCTAAATCTATCTATTAAACCCCAGTGATTGATCCCGTACCTTGAGTTAATCCTCCACATATCGCACATGCCGCAGAACCATACTACTAATCTCTACCAAGGAGGAGGTGGGGAAACTCTGAACGTGAGCAGAATTTCCCCATCGGAACTAATGTATTAGAGGTTTTTACTCTACCCAGATGATTGAACCAGCACCCTGAGTCAAACCACCGCATATTGCCGAAGCTGCGTAACCGCCGCCATTTTCTTTCAGGTTATAAGCAGCTGTCATCATAATGCGGGCTCCGCTGGAGCAATTGGGATGACCAATGGCAATAGCACTGCCATTGAGGTTCAGTTTGTTTTTCTTTAACTCCTCATATTTAACCGGGTCATTATCAAGGATTGGTTTCGTGGAAACCTCTTTGACCATAGCTTGATAGTCGCTCTTCAGCCATCTATCATTGGAGAGCAATTTACAGGAAACCAGCGGAACACAGGCAAATGCTTCATTAATTTCGATGAATTTCATATCATCAATAGTTAAATTAGCATCATCCAGGCATTTCTTAATTGCAAATGCCGGTGATACAGGCATAATTCTGGGTTGCAGGGCAATGGCGGAAGTTGCTACCAGGGTATAAACAATAGGCAGACCAAGCTTTTCAGCATTTTCTCTGGTAGTGAAGATCTGGGCGGTAGCACCGTCATTCATGCCCGGGGAATTTCCGGCAGTGCAGGTCGGGTTGCCAAACATGGGTTTTAATTTAGCCAAGCCTGCAATGGAAACGTCAGCGCGATATTGTTCATCCTGGTCAAGTACTTTACTGGAGACAACGTTCCCCTTTTTATCTTTCTTAACTAATTCCAAGGGAACCATTTCAGATTTGAAGAAACCGCGTGCCCAAGCTTCACCATATCTCTTATGACTGCTAACGGCCAGTTCATCCTGTTCTTCTCTGGATACGCCATATTCCAAGGCAACATTACCCGAGTCAACTGCTACTGGTGCATAGTCTTTATATCCCAGGGGTATAATCGGATCTTCCACGGGGAACGAGCTGTGCTTTTTGCCTTCCCATCTAAGCCCACGGAGCAGGAAGGGTACGGTGCTAAAGCTGGTTGATCCGCCGGTCATGACTATTTTAGCTGCTCCCAAACGGATGCTTCTGGTTCCATAATGAACCGAAGCCATGGCTGAAGTACAAGCCTGATCGAAAGCTAAGGACGGAGTTTCAGGTGAAATTCCAGCTTTAATCATGGTCTGACGGGCAACTACCGGGGTAAAAGGATCTTTACAGTTAGTGGTATCACCGTTACCAAACCATACTTCGTCAATAAATTTGGGATCCAGATTGATTCTTTCCATGGCATTCTTCATAGGAATGGCACCCAGATCATAAATATCAATATCTTTCATGGAACCACCAAAACGGCCATAAGGTGTTCTAACTGCACTCACGCAAACAATGTCATCTTTTTTCTTTTTAAAGGTCATCTTTCTAACACTCCTTCAAATATGTTTTTACAACCATACAATTACTATTGGGCTACCCAGCCGCCGTCAACGCTTAACACCACACCAGTACAGTAACTTGCTCCGGGTGAAGCAAGGAATAGTGTAGCTGCTTTTAGCTCATCATCAGTACCGAAACGACGCATGGGAATGCAATCCAACATAATTTCTTCACTCTTATCAAGGGTTCCATTGGTCATATTGGTCGGGAACCAGCCCGGAGCAATTGCATTAACAGTAATGTTATGTTCTGCCCACTTAACGGCCAGATCCTTCGTTAATCCAGCCAAGGCTGCCTTACTTGCCTGATAAGCAACTGCGTCCATAATTTCAGCCGGCGCCCCTACAAATGCCGCCAGTGAAGCCAGGTTAATAACTCTTCCGTATTTTTGCTTGGCCATTATCTGCCCGGCTTTCTGTGCCATAAGCCATGATCCGGTAAGATTCGTATTAATTACTTTATTCCACCCGTTAAGTGGAAATTCCAGAGAAGGTGCTCCCCATGTAGCTCCTGAATTATTTACCAGGATATCTACCCGGCCATATTCCTTCATTACCGTATCATAGAAGGCATCAATTTCTTCAGGTTTACTAACATCAACCCTGGCCGGTAAGACTCTCACCCCTAGTTCGGCTTCCATTTTTGCGGCAGCCTCTTTACACCTGTCTAGTTTCCTGGCTGCAATAACCAGATCGGCGCCTGCTTCTCCAAGTGCGTATGCCATTTGTACACCTATGCCTGCTGCTCCACCGGTTACAATAGCCACTTGTCCTTTTAGATCAAACATTTCTTTATTTGTTCTCACCTAGATCATTCTCCTCTCATTAATATAGTTGTTTGACATTATTGGTAGTCGTAGAAACCTTTACCGCTCTTCATTCCCAATAACCCGGCTAAAACTCTCTTCTTCAGTAATGGATGTGGTTTATATCTATCGCCAAAGTCTCTTTCCATGGTTTCCATGCCATGCATGGCGATCTCTGCCCCAACCAGGTCCAACAATTTGCAGGGCCCCATGGGATGCCCGGCGCACAGTTTCATAGCTTTATCGATGTCTTCGGGTAAGTTACCTTCTTGAACCAGTTTTACCGCTTCATTCATTAACACATCCAACAGCCTGCTTACTATGAAGCCTGCGAAGTCCACTGCTATCGCTGATTCTTTGCCGATTTTCTCTACATAAGCAAGAGTAGTTGCCATAGTTTCTTCACTGGTAAGCTGTCCCTTAATTATTTCTACGCCCTTCATCAGAGGAACTGGATTCATGAAGTGAATGCCTATTACTTTGTCTCCCCGGGTAGTTGCACTGGCAATCTCTGTAACTGGAATTGCTGAAGTATTGGTTCCTAAAATAGCTTCGGGTTTGCAGAACTTTTCAAAATCTGCGAAAATCTTCTTTTTCAGCTCCAGATTTTCAAATACACATTCTACAACCAAGTCTGCTTCTTTACAGGCTTCTTCCATACTGGTAGTAGTTTTAATACACGCCATAGCAGCATCCATTGCATCTTGAGTCATCTTGTCTTTGCTGACCATTTTGTTCAAACTTTTGCTGACAATGCCCAAGCCTTTTTGTAAGGGAGCCTCGGCAATATCGTTTAAAACAACATTGTATCCAGCGACTGCACTTACCTGGGCTATGCCAGCGCCCATGGCACCTGCTCCAATGACTGCTATTGTTTTCACATCCATTTTCAAACCACCTTTTCATTTTTTGTTTGGTCAATATTGATCGTTTTGTAATCTCAATTAATCTACAAGGTAAATTTAGCTTTCCTCTTTTCAATGAATGCTGCCATACCTTCTTTTTGGTCAGGGGTCGCAAAACATTCTGCGAACAGCTCAATCTCAGTCTTTAGGCCTGTTTCCAGATCTACATCAGAGCCTTTGTTAATGGCTGATTTGGCCAGTTCTAGTATGAAACCCGATTTTTGATTTATGGTCTTTGCTATCTCCATAGCTTTTTCCAGAACCTGTTCATGAGGTACTACATGATTAACCAGACCGATTTCATAAGCTCTTTGTCCATTAATAATCTGACCGCTATAGACCATCTCCTTAGTTAATCCGATACCTATTAACCTCTGCAGTCTCTGGGTTCCACCACCACCGGGAATAATTCCCACATTAATCTCCAGTTGGCCGAATTTAGCCTTTTCAGAGGCTACCCGGATATCACAGCACATAGCGATTTCACACCCGCCGCCAAAACAAAAACCGTTAATGGCAGCTATCACAGGCCGCGGGTAGTCGGCAATCGCTTGCTGGCCTCCAAACACTATCTCGCCCGCAAAACGTCGGGCTTCAACTAGGGGGAATTTTGCCATGTTGGTAATATCCGTACCTGCGGCAAAAGACTTCTCTCCTGCACCAGTAATCACTACTACCTTGATATCCTGGTCCTTCCGCATCCTGGTAAATGCTGTTTCTAATTCGCGGAAGACTTCTTCATTTAAAGCGTTCATCACTTCGGGACGATTGATAGTCACCAGCATAATGTTATCTTCCAGATCGCATTTGATAGTGTTAAATGTGTAATCCACTTTCTTACACCTCCTTTCCTGATTTCAATAAGTTTCTAGTATGATGTGACTGATTTTCCTTGGGCCGCCTATCCACGGCCTGACTTTAACTGCGTTAATCGCATCTAGGATTTACCTCATTAGTCACAATAGAGTCTTTTAAACCGCATACAAGTCTTGTAGCATGATCTATTGGGTTAAGCATCCTTTCTCGGCATCATAATTGCTTCCCCATCTATTACAACTTCCTGCCTCTGGTTGGTACAATAGGTGTGCAGCCACACCCGGTTTTTTCCCTCATCCTTACGAGTTACTTCTACATTGGCCGTTATCGTATCACCAATAAAAACTGGTCTTAAGAAACTGCATTCCTGTTTGAGATAAATAGCTCCCGGGCCAGGGATTTGAGTCCCCAGTACGTTGGATATAAATCCGATCGATAATATACCATGGACGATTCGCTCACCAAAAACACTTTCACCCGCAAACTCTTTGTTTATATGAACTGGATTCATGTCTCCAGTAACACCCGCGAAAGAATAGACATCATATTCAGTCACACTTTTGGTGAAACTGCCCGTGTCATTAACATTTATTTCCTTTACAGTCTTCCCAAGCATATTTTTCCTCCCTTTCTGCATTAATTTAATAGGTACATGGCAGTCTACAATTAATTTAAAAGCAATAAACATGCCAGTATAATTTTTTCCGATTATAAATTCGCCAACTGTTTCTTTATAATCGAAATGAATCGGTGTTTTCCTACCGCTAAATCTCTGGTCTTCTTGCGGGTGTTTCTTCTATTCCTGCTCATGCAGATGTCAATTCGGCCTCGCTGTCCCATTATGATACAGGCGGTCACCGAAGTGTTTGTCCTATTTTCAAACAACGTGACCCTGTTCTCGATTTTATTCTCCATCGCCTCC
>Ga0265294_10002488_pt1 | contig 24145 bp, 19 predicted proteins | sample MunlanPumphouse3_FD_192504 | JGI IMG/M metagenome (GOLD analysis project Ga0265294, IMG submission 192504) | Groundwater microbial communities from a municipal landfill in Southern Ontario, Canada - Pumphouse #3 | ecosystem: Environmental > Aquatic > Deep subsurface > Groundwater | place... | reverse complement strand
CTACTACCGATACGGTTTTAACAAAAGAACAACCCACTCCCAAAGCGGGAATGCTCGATATGGGAGTTTTTGCCCAAAACAGATGGGTGGTGGAACCCAACCAGTGGATTATCAATACAGGGTTACGGCTCGATTTTATCAGTACTGTGAATGACACGGCATTCAGGGAAATATCTAAACATAAATATGTGAATGGAGTAAAAACTGAAATACCATCAAATAAAACAGTGCTTTTCTCAGCAAATATAAAAAACGAACTGGCTTATTCTGCACACGTAGATGTTGATTATAAGCCATCGGAGCGACACAGGCTGATTTTTTCTTTGGCAAACGCCTACCGGGTTGCATCCATAGAAGAAAGATTTAAATATATTGATCAGGCGGGTGACCTTAGAGTAGGAAACCCTGCATTAAAACCTGAAAAAGGAATTTTCTCAAACCTGAATTATACTTACACCGGGAAAAACCTGTTACTTAAAACGGATGTTTTTGCTAATTATCTTTTTGATTTAATTACCGAAAAACCGGGAACCTACTCCGATACGACAGGTGCTCCTGTTCAGGCCTGGGTCAACACCAATGTTGACCGCGCAATTTATCTTGGGGGAGAAATTGATTTAAGATGGCTGATAACCAATGAACTGGAGTTTGAAACGCATGCATCTTACGTCTATGCCATAGATGCGATTACCAACGAACATTTACCGCTGATTCCTGCTTTGCATGGGATTGTCAAAATACATTATCATTTTCACGGAGGAATAGGCGCTTACGCAGAAATGGACTGGGAGTATGAATCGGAAAAAGAACATGGAGAAAATCAGGAAGCACACCGGCATGCAATTTTTAATGCTGGATTGCATACCCCTCCGTATCAATTAGGTGTTGTGAAAGTACAGCTCTTCGGAGGAGTACAAAACATCATGAATAAAGCTTATGAAGAACATCTTTCCTCACTCAGGGGCATTCACCGGCTGGAGCCGGGACGGAACTTTTTTGTAAAAGCGAGGGCGTTCTTTTAATGACTAATGGGATAGTGCTCAGTAAAACAATTAGCCTCTGACCACTAACCACTGACCACAAAAAACTTATGCATTACGGATTCTACATCTCCCCATTTGGAAAATGTTGTATGGCATTTACAACTGAGGGATTATTTTCGCTTATTTTTACAGATTCCGAAGATACTGCGTTTGCTGATTTACAGCGGAGATTCCCAAAAAAGGTATTTACTGAAGATGCTCAACGAACCAATGTGTTAGGCGACAAGATATTCAAATTGAAAGAACCGGTTCAGTTGTGTCCGCAAGGGACACCTTTTCAGCAATCGGTATGGAAAGTGCTCCGGGAGATCCCCGAAGGAGAAACCCGTACCTACGCTCAGGTTGCAGCCGCGATAGGAAACCCTAAAGCTGTCAGGGCTGTCGGCACAGCCGCAGGGGCAAACCCCATCGCCTGTCTGATACCCTGCCATCGTGTTATTCATTCAGATGGAGGATTAGGAGGATATCGCTGGGGAACGGAATTAAAAAAACAAATGCTAAAAACGGAAGGGGCTATAAAATAAGGGATTTACATCAGTTTACCACATATGCTGCAAATTTTCTCCAGGAATCTGATATCCGTTTCATCCAGCACGTTGTATCGTTCGCTGTCAACATCCAGCACACCCGCCACATCTCCTTTATTGTTAATTATTGGAACAACAATTTCTGATACAGAAGATGAACTGCAGGCAATATGTCCCGGAAAAGCATGCACATCCGAAACCAGGAGACTTTTTCTCTCTTTCCATGCGGTACCACAAACTCCTTTTCCAAAACGGATCCGGGTACAGGCTATCGGTCCCTGGAACGGACCAAGCACCAACTCATTGTTTTTGACCAGATAAAATCCTACCCACCACCAATTGAAAGTTTCTTTTAGTGCAGCGGCAATGTTTGCAAAATTAGCAGTCGTATCGGTTTCAACTTCTGTTAACGACCGAAGTTGGGGCAACAGGAGTTCATATTTTTCAGCTTTTGTGAGCGAAGATGAAATGAGCAGCGTTTTAGTCATTTTTTTTTGTAAATTTGATAATTTGTGAGTAGAGACCGGTTCGACTGTGGGGTGAAATCTTTCAGAAATTGTTCCTGTTGGTTTTTATTCCGTGAAGGGTAATTACCCATTAGTTCAGACATATAAAAATTTAGTAAATTGAGGAAGGCTTTTGCCTGTTGGGAATTATGCCAATTACAATATTTAAATGTCAGTTCTTTATCCATGTCGAATTGTATATTTTTATTAAAGAGCCTCAAAGATATAAACTTTTATTTTGAAAAATTTAAATTATTCCTTTACTTTGCATCTTCTCAGAAATAAATGTTTTAAAGAATAAGATTACAAAATCTGACATTCTTTTCTTTTATTTGTTTCCGGGTAAGATCCGCGATCAATTAACACATAAATTTTTAGAAAAATTATTTACGTATGAAAAACTTACAGTTGTTTTTTGCTATCCTGATTCTCTTCGGATTTTCAGAAAATTTATCTGCACAGCAAATGCCCCCAGTTCCTGTTGACCCCAATGTACGCTACGGAAAACTAGAAAACGGCTTGACGTATTACATCCGTCACAATGAAAAGCCCCAGCAAAGGGCAGAGTTTTATATTGCCCAGAATGTCGGAGCAATTCTGGAAAATGATGACCAAAATGGACTGGCACATTTTTTAGAGCACATGTCGTTTAATGGTACCAAAAATTTTCCAGGGAAAATGATTATTGAGTACTTCGAGAAAAATGGAGTTAAATTTGGTTATAATATTAACGCATACACTTCACTGGATGAGACTGTATATAATCTTTCTGACGTGCCCACCTCCCGTGAGAGTGTCGTTGACAGTGCCTTACTGGTTCTGCATGACTGGTCAGGTTTTATTTCTCTCCTGGGAGAAGAAATTGATTCCGAACGGGGTGTAATTCGGGAAGAATGGCGTACAGGTGCCGGCCCGGAACGCCGCATGTGGAAAGCTTCCAATTATCTCAAATACCCGGGATCGCAATATGCCAAACGAGATGTAATTGGAGACACAGCTGTAATCAATAATTTTTCACATGAAACCCTGCGTGCGTTTTACCACAAATGGTATCGTCCCGATTTACAAGCTATTTTAGTTGTCGGAGATGTGGATGTCGATCAGGTGGAGGCAAAAATCAAAACCATGTTTGCTGATATTTCCGCGAAAGAAAATGCAGGCGAACGACCAGTTTATCCTATCCTCGACAATAAAGAGCCCATTATTTCGATTGTTAAAGACCCGGAAGCGCGCATGACACGCATCGAACTGGAATACAAACACGAAGTGATGCCCAAAGAGTTAAAACGCTCTATGGCCGGTTATATGACGGGCATGCTTAACGGTATAGTTTCAACCATCATGGGGTATCGTTTCGAAGAAATCACGCAACAGGCTGATGCTCCATTTGTATTTGGCATGGCAGAATACGGGAATTTAGTAAAATCAAAAGATGCATTTCAACTGATGGCTGTTCCCAAAGAAGGAATGGAAAAAGAGGGGTTAAAAGCGCTAATGCTGGAAGCAGAGAAAATGAAACGTTTTGGCTTCACCAATGCTGAAGTTGAAAGAGCCAAAACCGACATGCTGAAATCACTTGAAAATGCTTATAACGACAGGGATAATCAGCGAAACAACAATTTGGTGCGTGAATATGTACGCCATTTTCTTGATGGAGAAGTGATACCCGGAATAGAATGGGAATATCAGACTGCTCAGATGCTGATGCCTCATCTGTCTGCAGATGTGATTAATCAAGCAGTAAAAGGTTATGTCACAGATGAAAACCTGATTATCTCATTTATGGCTCCGGATAAACCAACGGTATTGATCCCCTCTGAAGAAATTATCTTGCAGACGCTGGCAGAAGTGAAAGCTGCTGAACTGACTGCTAAAGAAGAAGAAGATCTGAACAGACCTCTTATTGAAAAAACTCCTAAAGCAGGAAAAATTAATAAAATCACACAAGATAAGGTGTTTGGAACCACAACCTGGAATTTGTCGAATGGCGTGAAAGTGGTGTTTAAAAAAACAACCTTCAAAAATGATGAAATTCTGCTGAATGCTTTTAGCGAGGGTGGATTATCGAAAGTGAAAAACGTTGAAGATATGCTTACGGCCACGCTTGCTGCATCTATTGTTGCAAACAATGGCGTGGGCGAATTTTCTCAGATTGAACTGAGTAAAGTGTTAACTGGAAAGATTGCTTCTGTAAATCCGAGTATCGGAAATTATAATGAAGGCTTTAGTGGAAAATCTTCAGTTGCTGATTTTGAAACCATGCTGCAACTGGTTCATTTGTATTTTACAGCTCCCCGCAAAGACGATAATGCTTACGGTGCACTCGTGAATATGTATAAAACAACCCTGGCAAATAGTGCCAGTGACCCACGCAAAGCTTTTTCCGACTCTGTTTCGGTGATGTTATACAACCGTCATCCCAGAACCGTCATCCTAAACCTGGAAGCCCTGAATAAACTGGATCAGGATAAAGCACTTGCCATTTTCAAAGATAGATTTGCCCTACCCGCTGATTTCACTTTTGTTTTCACCGGGAATGTAGATCCTGAAAACGAAGCAGTAAAACAGGCGGTACTGACTTATCTTGGAGGATTAAAATCTAAAAAGAAGAATGAAAATTATGTAGATAATATGATTCGTTTTCCGAGAGGGTTGGTGAACAATCATTTCAAACGCTCCATGCAAATCAATAAAGCTTCGAATCTCATTCTTTATTCCGGTCATTTGCCGTTTAACATGGAAAACTACATCAGCATGACTGCCATCGGGAATATCCTGAGTATGCGTTACCTGGAAAGTATTCGCGAAAAAGAAGGAGGTTCATATGGCGTTGGTGTACGTGGGTCTCTGATTAAGACGCCTGTAGCCCAGGCAAGCGTGACAATGCAATTCGACACAGATCCTGAAAAACAGGCACATTTGATGAGCATCATTCATAAAGAAGTCGATGAAATTATCGCCAATGGTCCACGTGCCGATGATCTCAACAAAGTAAAAGAAAACATGCTGAAAAAATATGCAGAAGACCTGAAAGAAAACAACTGGTGGTCGAGAACAATCTCATCTTACTATCAGAGTAAACTGAATTTTGTGGAAGATTATACAACAGCAGTAAAAACTCTGACTTCAGAAAAAATTCAGTCAACCCTAAAAAAACTGACAGAACAAGGGAATATACTAGAAGTAGTGATGATGCCGGGAGAATAGTCTCCCCCCCTTTCCGGTCTCCGGTCTCCGGTTGCTGTCGTCAGTCTATAGTATAATGACCGGCGACCGCCGACTGTTGACCGGTGACTTATTTTTTGAACCTCAAAAAACAAGCTATTATTAAAATCACTATTGTCCGGTAAAAAATATTAGATTCTTCGCTGTGCTCAGAATGACAGTTCTTTATATTGATTTATGCAAGGGAGGGGTTAGCTGGCGGCTAAGCTGCCAGCTAACCCCTCCCTAAAAGATAAAGTCTTGATTGTCATTTCGACCGAAGGGAGAAATCTATGTTATAAAATGTTTACCGGACAACAATGTATTAAAATATAAAAATAAATCCCCTTAAATTTGGTTTGTACCTGATTGTTTTTGTTATTTTGCAGCCGATTATGTACAAAAGGAACTAAAAATCAGTTTTTATATGTCAAAAAACCTTGTCATTGTAGAATCACCTGCAAAAGCCAAAACCATTGAAAAGTTTCTCGGTTCAGATTTCCATGTCATGTCAAGTTTCGGACACATCCGTGACTTGGCAGAAAAAGGAATCGGCATCGACTTTGAGAATGATTACAAGCCAGACTATGTTGTTTCATCCGATAAAAAGAAAGTTGTTGCTGAACTGAAGAAAGCGGCAAAGACGGCAGAGACAGTATGGCTTGCTTCCGATGAAGACCGTGAAGGAGAAGCAATTGCCTGGCATTTGTACAACGAGCTGAAATTGGACGCGCATAAGACAAAAAGAATTGTTTTTCATGAAATTACAAAAGATGCCATTCTGAATGCGATTGAACGTCCCCGTGAAATAGATGTCAACCTGGTGGATGCCCAACAAGCACGAAGGGTGCTCGACCGCATTGTGGGTTTTGAATTATCCCCTGTATTGTGGAAAAAAATAAAGCCATCCCTCTCGGCCGGACGCGTACAATCTGTGGCTGTAAGACTAATCGTGGAGCGCGAACGTGAAATCAATAACTTTGTTTCAGAATCATCGTACCGGGTCAATGCGACATTTCTGACGATAGATGTACAAGGTAATCCCGCTATTCTGAAAGCAGAGCTACAGCATCGTTTTACCAATAAAGAAGATGCCCTCACATTCCTTGAGGACTGTAAAAATGCTTCGTTTCAGGTAAGCGACATAATAACGAAGCCAGCAAAAAAATCACCGGCTCCTCCGTTTACCACCTCTACCCTACAGCAAGAAGCATCCCGCAAACTGGGTTTCTCTGTTTCACAAACAATGCGTATCGCACAATCACTCTATGAGTCCGGAAAAATTACCTATATGCGTACCGATTCAGTCAATTTGTCTGACCTTGCATTGAATACTGCCAAAGCAGAAATTACTTCCATGGCTGGAGAGAAATACGTGAAGATACGCAGGTTTAAAACCAGCACAAAAGGAGCACAGGAAGCGCATGAGGCCATTCGTCCGACCTACATGAACACACCTACCATCAACGGTACCGCACAGGAAAAAAAATTGTACGACCTCATATGGAAACGTACCATTGCATCCCAGATGGCTGATGCCGAACTGGAAAAAACCTCCATATACATTGATTGCTCCTGTAATAAACATCAATTTGTGGCAACAGGAGAGGTGATTATTTTTGATGGGTTCCTGAAGGTATATCTCGAATCTACTGATGATGAAGACGAAGAGACAGCTGACATGCTGCCAGCGTTGAAAAAGAATCAATCACTTACCGTAGATGAAATAATCGCTCAGCAACGATTTACGCAAAAACCACCTCGCTATAGCGAGGCCAGTCTGGTACGTAAACTTGAAGAATTGGGCATCGGCCGTCCATCAACCTATGCACCAACCATTACAACCATCCAAAACAGATCTTACATTGAAAAAAGCGATCGACCGGCGGAAAAAAGAGACTATAATTTTCTTCGGCTGAAGGATGGCAACATATCAGATAAAGTTAAAACAGAAAATACAGGCGCTGAAAAATCCAAATTGTTTCCTACTGATATAGGTATGGTTGTCAATGACTTCCTGACTGAATACTTTCCTGACATTCTGAATTATAATTTCACCGCGCAGGTTGAAAAAGAATTTGACAACATTGCCGATGGAAAAATCAACTGGGTTAGTTCCATTGATAAATTTTACAAACAATTCCACCCGGTGGTTGAACACACCCTCAAAAACTCAGAGCGACAGGTGGGTGAGCGAATATTGGGCAAAGACCCTAAAACCGGGCGGCAAGTCTCGGTTAAAATCGCACGTTTCGGACCTGTTGCTCAAATCGGAACCGCAGAGGAAGAAGAAAAACCAACTTTTGCATCGCTGCGCAAAGATCAGCTGATCGAAACAATTACCCTTGAAGATGCGCTTGAACTTTTCAAATTACCGAGACAACTGGGTATATTTGAGGACAAAGAAATGATTGTCGCAATAGGACGTTTCGGGCCCTATATACGACACGACGGACATTTCTATTCTTTGCCAAAAACCGAAAATCCCATGAACGTAACGGCAGAAAGAGCTATTGAAATTATCGGTGAAAAACGTGAAGCTGAAAAAAATAAAGTAATCAGCATATTAGGAGAAAACGGGGAATATCAGGTGTTGAATGGGCGCTTCGGACCTTATTTTACCTTTGAAAAAAATAATTATAAGATCCCCAAAAATATTGATCCGCAAACATTGACGACTGAAAAATGCAAAGAACTGGTTGATAAACAGGGAACTGCGAAGCCAAAGAAGAAAGGATTTGGGAAGAAAAAATAATGAACTGTAGGTGAGCACAATGCTTGCGCTTATTAATCATACACATTACAGATACAATAATAATCATGAAAAAACTAATTGTCATCAGTCTGCTTTTCATTGGGATAACCGGCATCAAAGCCCAGTCAGCTTTTACCCTCACAGAAGGAGTTCCGGCAATTGTTTATGCTTTGCCAAAAACGGAACTGTGTTTCAACATAGAGGTAGAAACAACGGTTGAAAAACCGGGCGTATTCTATTTGTATTCACAACGATATCTTGCGACAAGTCAGGTGGTGATGGAAGAGAAAATTGCATCTAAAATCACAGGAATTAAAATAACGACACGTACAGTTCCCGATCCTGCCCGTAAGTTTGCTGTTGAACCACTTACGAAGGCTCCATTGAATGGGATTGTTGTAAATGAACAAGGTATCCTGTGCGGAGTGAATGTCCCGGTAGTACTTCAGCAACAGTTTCCTGAAAAAAGCGAATCCGCAGCTAAAAATACCGGATCCGAACTTCCAACTACCGGATTACTCCCACTTACACAAGAGTATATGATGGCAGGCTCTACAGCAAAGATGGCTGAAGGCGCTGCCAAACAAATCTACGATATACGTGAAAGCCGATTAAATTTACTTGCAGGAGAGATGGATCATTTACCTGATGGGAATGCCCTGAGTATGATGCTTAATGGTCTCGATCGCAAAGAAAAAGAATTAACAGAACTTTTTGTCGGGTCAGTAAAAAAAGAAATAAACAGTTACACGCTGTATTTTACACCGAATAAAGTTATTTCAGAAGAAGTTCTGTTCAGGTTGTCGGCAAATCGCGGAGTAGTATCCAAAGATGATTTGAGTGGTGAACCGTTTTTTATTACAATTTCTCCTGAAAAAATCCAACTGCAGGAAGGTGATTCTAAAAAAAAGCAAGAAAAGGCCGGACTTTTTACCGTTCTGCCGGCAATGACTGTCATTACTATCAGTGACGGAGTTAATACAATACTCGAGCGTACATTTCACATACCTCAGTTTGGAGAACTGGTTTCTCTGCCAGAATCATTGTTGCGCACACCCGGAATCATAATCACGGTGGATAGAAGTACAGGCAGGTTGCTTGGTATTGAGAAATAATATGTTGTAGCGTTTTTTTTTGAATAACCTTGATATTATTCAATAAAACTTTCTATCTTTGCATCAATATGAATGTTTAATTCATTGGTTTAAGGTTAATTAGAAGATGAGTGAAGAAATTAAAAAGACAAGAAGACCCCGTCGCACCAAAAAGGGTGTAGAGCAGGATGTGTTAGATGCAGTAACTTCTGTAATTGAAGAAGTTGGTTTTACTAAAGTTACCCTAAAGGAAATTATCCAGCGAGCGAAAATTGAGGCTTCTGTGTTTTATCGCAGATACAATAAGCTCGATGACCTTTTCGATGATTATACCCGAAAATATGATTACTGGTTCGGGAGTGTTTCTATCATGATACCTAAAAATCTGAATGATGAAGAAGCTTTTAAATGGATCATTCAAAACCTGGCAAAAGAACTTTATAAGAATAAAATCATGCAAAAGATCCTGATTTGGGAGTTGTGTGATGAGAATCCGGTTACAAGAAGAACTGCTGTTCAACGTGAAACGCTTAACACATCATTGATTCAACTCCTTGAGCAGCGTTTTGCCGGTTCCGGATTAGACATAAATGTACTTACTGCCCTGACGATTTCGGGCGTATATTACCTGATCCTGCATCAACACATCTCAAAATTCTGCGATGTTGATTTTTCTACAAGAGAGGGCAAGAAAAGGCTTGATAAATCACTTGACCAACTTGTTTCTTTGTTCTTTTCTGAAGCGAAACATCAGCAAGAAAAGCGTAATATTGCCCAACGTTTGTTGGATGCCGGTGTAAGTCAGGATGTTATTGACATGTGCATTGAACTAAAGTAAACTACTTTATTGGCATAATCTCTATTCCTGTCTTTCAAAAAGATAATTTTGAATTAAATTAATAATACCCACAAAATGAGGATGTTATCTTTATTTTGTGGGTATTGTTTTTATAAAATAACATATGCAAAGGGTATTGCATTTGTATATAATAATTTAATTCATTATTTTTGCAGAAATTTATACAACATTTTTTATTGAAACTTTATAGACATAATGATTTACTTTTACTTTTGCAGAAAATTAATCTGATAGTTTACAATTATTTGCTTTCCTGATAACTAAACAAGGCACTGATTCCAACTGGAATTTCAGTGCCTTGTATTATTATGCTAACAAAAAGATTTCGGAAAAGTGACAAAAAATTACACGTTAAACCTGAAATGCATGATGTCACCATCCTGAACCGCGTAATCCTTGCCTTCCACGTTCATTTTGCCCGCTTCTTTACAGGCAGTCTCAGAACCTAATCCAATATAATCCTCATATTTAATCACTTCTGCCCGGATAAATCCTTTTTCAAAATCGGAGTGTATAACACCCGCACACTGGGGTGCTTTCCATCCTTCGTGGAAAGTCCACGCACGTACTTCCTGCGGACCGGCAGTCAGGAAGGTTTGCAGGTTTAATAATTTATAAGCTGATTTTATCAGTCGGGCGACACCCGATTCGGTCAAACCAACCTCTTCTAAGAACATCTGGCGTTCTTCGTAGGTCTCCAGTTCGGCAATGTCGGCTTCTGTTGCTGCTGCTACAATCAAAATTTCAGCGTTTTCATCTTTTACGGTTTCTTTTACTGCATCCACGTAAGCATTGCCATTTACTGCCGATGCTTCATCCACGTTGCAGATGTACATCACCGGTTTATCGGTGAGAAGAAACAAATCTTTTACATAAGGTTTTTCTGCCTTGTCGAGGAGAACTGTACGGGCAGATTTGCCCTGTAAAAGAGCCTCCTGATATTTCAATAAGATATCATATAAAATTTTGGCATTTTTATCACCACCAGTCTGGGCCTGTTTTTGAACTTTAGAAATACGGCTTTCGACCGTTTCAAGGTCTTTCAGTTGCAGTTCTGTATCGATGATTTCTTTGTCTCTCACCGGATTGATGCTACCATCGACATGCACGATGTTGTCATTTTCAAAACAACGTAACACATGGATAATGGCATCTGTTTCCCGGATGTTGGCTAAGAATTTATTTCCTAGACCTTCACCTTTGCTGGCGCCTTTCACCAGTCCGGCAATATCCACAATCTCAACTGTGGTAGGTACAATGCGTTGGGGGTTGACCAGTTCTGCTAATTTATTCAATCTTTCATCGGGCACAGTGATAACACCCACATTGGGTTCGATGGTGCAAAAAGGAAAATTTGCCGCCTGGGCTTTTGCATTTGATAAACAGTTGAAAAGAGTCGATTTTCCCACGTTGGGTAATCCGACAATACCACATTGTAACGCCATTATAACTTCTATTTGAATTGGGCTGCAAAGATAGGGAAAAAAGCTGAACCATAAAATGAAGAATATCAACCAAAAATGTTTACATTTGCGATAGCATAAAAAAACATGAGCATGAACACACAAATCAAACAAATTGCCGAAAGAATCCGCGGGTTGCGGGAGGTGTTGAACATCTCTGTTGTTGACGCAGCGAATAAATGTAATATATCTGAAGCCGAATTTATAAAATATGAGTCTGGCACAAGTGATATCCCTGTCAGCTTTATTTGCCAGTTTGCTCAGTGTTTTGGTGTGGAATGCACCACGCTGATGTCTGGAGATGAACCGCGTATGTCAACCTATTTTGTCACCCGCAAGGGAACCGGTATAAGTGTAGAACGCACCAAAACATACAAATACCAGGCGCTGGCGCACGGTTTCCGGCAGGCAAAGATGGCTCCCTTTGAAGTAACGGTTGAACCCAACGATTTACCTGTTACGTTGAACACGCATCCGGGTCAGGAATTGAATCTGGTGCTTGAAGGAACTTTGCTCTTACATATTGCCGGAAATGACGTGATACTTAACGAGGGCGACAGCATTTATTTTGATGCCACGAAACCACATGGAATGAAAGCCGGCGGCGGAAAAAAAGTCAAATTTCTGGCGGTGGTAGGGTAACTCTTTTTATCCCGTTATTCGGGATTTCGCCCCTTACTGATTAGTTTTGCCCCTGTTTTTGTGTTGATTGAATTTTTGATGTTTCCTTTGCATCGCATTGGATAATGTACAATTCATTTCACATAAAATCTAAGGTTTCATCATGCTCGAACAGTTCCTTAAGCAAACCCGTTTTTCAGATTTCGAAGATTTCAAAACCAATTACCAATTACTAATCCCCGATCATTTTAATTTTGGATATAATGTGGTAGATGCCTGGGCTGAAAAAGAACCCGATAAAAAAGCATTACTCTGGACGAATGACAAAGGGGAGTGTCATGAATTTACCTTTGCTGAAATAAAATACTACTCTGATCAGACAGCATCCTATTTTCAAGATCTCGGAATTAAAAAAGGAGACATCGTAATGGCTATTCTCAAACGCCGTTATGAGTTTTGGTTCACCATCATCGCCTTGCATAAAATAGGCGCCATTATCATTCCGGCAACGCATTTATTAACCAAAAAAGACCTGGTTTATCGTAATAATGCAGCAAACATCAAAGCCATCGTTGCCGTGGGAGAAACTCCCATCATTGAACATATCAACGAATCCATGCCCGAGTCATCCTCCGTTAAAATGCTGATTTCCGTAGGACCGGTTGTGCCGGAAGGCTGGCTCGATTTTCACAAAGGCATTGCAGAAGCGCCTGCTTTTACCAAAACAGAAAAGGTCAATGAAAATTCCGATCCGCTCATCATCAGTTTTACCTCCGGAACGACAGGAAATCCGAAAATGGTGATGCTGGATCATGTTTACCCGCTGGCGCATATTGTTACGGCTAAATACTGGCATAACCTCCACGAGAACAGTCTGCACCTGACCATTGCCGACACCGGCTGGCTAAAAGCCGTTTGGGGAAAGTTGTATGGACAATGGATCGTGGGCGCCTGCGTATTTGTGTACGACCATGAGAAGTTCACGCCAGTGGATATGCTGGCTATGATAGAAAAATACCGCATCACTTCTTTGTGTGCCCCTCCCACGATCTTCCGTTTTCTCATCCGCGAAGATGTAAGTAAATATGATTTATCGTCGCTGGAGTATTGCACCATCGCTGGCGAGGCGTTAAATCCTGCAGTATATGAGCAATTCCTGAAGCTGACAGGCGTGAAGTTACGCGAAGGATATGGACAGAGCGAAACGACACTGACAATCTTTACTTCACCGTGGACCAACCCGAAGCCGGGTTCCATGGGACTTCCCAATCCGCATTACGACATCGATTTGCTGACATCGGACGGCCGTACCGCCGAAGCCGGAGAGCAGGGCGAGATTGTTATCCGCACCGATCGACAATATCCGGTTGGACTGTTCAAAGGCTATTACCGCGATGAAACCCTGACGAAAGAAGCCTGGTACAACAATATCTACCATACCGGCGATGTGGCCTGGCGCGATGAAGATGGGTTTTTCTGGTTTGTAGGCCGTACTGATGATGTTATCAAAAGCTCCGGATACCGTATCGGTCCGTTTGAAGTCGAAAGTGCCCTGATGACACATCCAGCCGTTGTTGAATGCGCCATTACCGGAGTTCCTGACGAAATCCGGGGACAAATCGTGAAAGCCACCATCATCTTAGCCAAAAACTACAAAGCCAGTGAAGCATTGATAAGAGAAATTCAGGAGCATGTTAAAACCGTTACAGCACCTTATAAGTACCCGCGCATCATCGAATTTGTAGAGGAACTACCCAAAACCATCAGCGGGAAAATCAGGAGGACGGAAATCAGGGAAAAGGATTGGAAGGGGTAATAATAAAAGTTACCATGTGCAGGTTTAGAGGGGGTTGCTTCTCTACGCTGAACAAGAGTTAATGTATCAATATATCAATAAATTAATCTTCTGTGAATTTTGTTTTTTAATCTTTAAATTTTAAACACATGAATAAAACAATTATTTATTTCTTACTGATGTCCCTGCTGATATCCTGTAACAAAAAAAATGACGTTTCGAATTGGAGTGACAGTCAAATAAACGATTGGTTCAATCAATCGGGATGGGTGCAATTAACGATGAAGCCAGATTCAAGTATTAACAAACGACTATTTGTAGAACAAAACATATTGAATCCTACAAGTTGGGAAGCTGCGCTGAAGTTTTTGAAGGAAAGCGATTTCAATTCAATGGAATTGGGTCGGTACGAACTGGCTGATGATGGAACCTATGCGAATATTGAGGAATATGCGACAAAAGATACGGCACATTTTGAAGCACACAAAAAGTTCATTGACATTCAGTATTTAGCAAAAGGGAAAGAATATGTTTATGTTACTCCTGTTGATCACGAGAAAAACAAGGAAGTTACTCCTTATCATGAAACCAAAGACATAGCGTTTTTTGATGAGGATAACTATACAAAACATTTATTGTCAACCGGAAACTTTCTGGTTTTATTCCCATCAGAAGGTCATAAGCCTTGTATGAAAGTAGATAGTAATGAAGTAGTGAGGAAAGTGGTGGTGAAGATACCCGTAAAAATAAATTAACCACTAATCATTGACCACTAACCACTAAAAACAACTATCTTTGCCCCTCAAAAATAAAGTTTGTGGAACAAAAGAAACTAACAGGACACCTTGCCTTGCTGCTGACAAATATATTTTTCGGAGTCAATAATCCGGTTGCTCGGATGTTGATGCCTGAGATTTTACATCCCATGGTACTCACGTTCTTCCGTTTCGCAGGAGCCATGGTGTTGTTCTGGCTGACATCGCTGTTTTTCAAACGCGAACAAGTACCGGCGAAAGATGTGTTGCTGCTGTTTTTTGCTTCTATATTCGGACTCACGCTCAATCAGTTGCCTTTCTTTGTGGGCTTATCTATGACTTCTTCTATTGATGCTTCTATCGTGGTGACGATGTTGCCCATCGTGACGATGATATTATCGGCTATCATCTTGAAAGAACCCATTACACAACTAAAGGCAATCGGCGTAATTGTGGGTGCTTCTGGCGCATTAATTATTGTTTTCAGCAGCCAGTCTGTGGATACCGGCAATAGCAATATGATCGGCAATATCATTGTTTTTCTTGCCGTTATTTCGTTTGCGCTTTATCTTACCCTTTTCAAAAATCTGATTATCAAATATCATCCGGTAACGGTCATGAAATGGATGTTCCTTTTTGCAACCATCACCGATTTACCTTTTTGTTATTCATTACTGACAGAAGTGAGTTTTACTGATTTATCACACTCTACCTGGCTGGCAACCGCTTATGTCATCGTGCTAGCAACTTTCCTGAGCTATATTTTAATCCCTATCGGGCAAAAGGCGGTTCGACCCACCACCCTGAGCATGTATAATTACGTGCAACCCATCATGGCTTCGTTGGTGGCAGTGCTGATAGGCATTGACAAGTTCGGATACCACCAGGCACTTTCAGCTGTGTTGGTGTTTTCCGGGGTTTATATCGTTACACAAAGTAAATCGAGGGCGCAGTTAGAGGCCGAGAAGCAAGCAGGAAAATAATTAATTAATAAAATAAAACAACCGCCAGAAAACGAGAGACCTTAATCGCGAAGCGATTTCGACACGAGTTTCTGGCGGTTGTTTGTTTAAAAGAAAAGAGACGCACCGCCGTGCGTCTCTACCATCATTTTACGCTATCTTATACTTATCCACTTGCTCCACATCAAAATTCTTGATGAAAGTAGCATGTTTCCTGACTTCAACTTCTGCATAACGCTGGTAAACCTCTGCTGACTTACGGAACATGTCATCGCGGCTGGCATCAATGATGAGCAGGTAAGTCATGATAATGTGACCGGCCATTTCAACCAAACGACGTGCCTGGAAGTCGATGTATTCCGGATTTTTGGTTTCAGTAACACGATTTGTCGAATTCTCCAGCAAAGTGGTCATGGTAATCAACTTTTTCCGCAAAGAATGAAACTCCGGATTAATTTGTTGAACTTCGTAATGCCTGATTTGTTTGAGGTAGTTTCCAGTGGTGATGTGGCGGATGGCCGCTACGGTCTGCAACTGGGAAGTTCCCTCGTAAATCGTCAGGATACGGGCATCGCGATAGATGCGCTCACAGGCATAATCTTTCATGAAACCCGAACCTCCGTGCACCTGGATGCTATCGTAGGCGTTCTGGTTGGCAAATTCGCTCGAGAACATTTTGAGTACCGGCGTAAATGCATCAGCTAATTTCTGATACTCTTTGTAGTCGGCACGTTCCTCCGGTGTCAGCTTGCGGGTTGCTTCGATAGCTTCGTACGCTTTATAAACATCCACAAAACGGGTGGTTTCGTACAACAAGGCACGAGAAGCATCCAGTTTGGCTTTCATCAGCGAAATCATTTCGTACACAGCCGGAAATTCAATGATGGCTTTTCCGAATTGTTTACGTTCTCGTGCATAAGCAATGGCTTCATCGTAGGCAGCCTGAGAAACACCAACCGATTGTCCACCTACTCCCAGACGGGCACCGTTCATCAGCGACATCACATATTTAATCAGACCCATCCGACGGGTTCCCACTAATTTGGCCGGCGTGTTGGTAAATACCAGTTCGCAAGTTGGAGAACCTTTGATACCTAATTTATTTTCGATACGACGCACTTTGATGGTGTGGTCGAAGTTATTATCAGCCACGAAATACGACAAACCACGTCCATCGGTCGAACCTTCTTCCGAACGGGCAAGTACCAGTTTGATATGCGCATCACCATTGGTAATAAAGCGTTTCACACCATTGAGGTACCATACGCCATCGTGTTCGCTGTACGTAGCTTTGAGTTGTACAGCCTGCAAGTCAGAGCCAGCATCCGGTTCGGTAAGGTCCATCGAGCAGGTTTCGCCCTGACAAACACGGGGCAGGAATTCAGCCTTGATGTTTTCATCAGCAAATTCGGCGATGGTTTCGGCACAGTCCTGCAAGCCCCAGATGTTGGCAAAGCCTGCATCGGCGCGTGATACCATCTCACCACCCATGATGTAAGGAATCAAGGAGAAGTTGAGACCACCATATTGACGTGGCAGTGACATGCCGTACAAGCCGGCTTGCGCCAGTGCTTCATGGTTTTCCTGTGTGCCACGCGCGTATTTTACACGGTTGTTGATTACCTGCGGGCCTTCATGGTCCACACTTTCAGCATTCGGAGCAATGATTTCGGCACTAATTTCACCGATAATCTCCAATACTCTTTCGTAATTGTCAATGGCATCTTCAAAATCACGCGGTGCGTAATCATACTGATCTTTTTCAACAAAATTCTGTTCCTTCAGGGCAACAATCTTTTGCATCAACGGATGCGAAAGCTGGAATTTTAATGCCGGGTTGTTATTGTAGTAGTTCATTTTTTTGGAAAATATTTTATTAGTAGTTGGTAGATAGTAGTTGGTAGTTGGTAGTTGGTAGTTGATTATGTTGTATTTTTGATTATTCCGTTACTGTATGCGTTTAATAATTTTGAGATGCTATCGATTTTATTTATTAAAGTTTGAAATGTCTCAATTTTTATGTACTCTAAATCTTTTATTAGAAAAATGTAATATCGGCACTCTCCGGCAGAACCGTAAGCTATGTTGTAAAATCTAAGTTTATCTTTCGCTCCGGTTTTTCTGTATCCCTCAGCTATATTAGCAGGAATTGACATGGCTGCTCTTTTAAGTTGAGAAGTTATTCCAAATAATTCTTCTTTTGGAAAACTTTTACTTAACGAATAAACCTCCAAAACAAACTCATGAGCCAATTGCCATAAATGCAATTGTTCAAAATTATAAGTTTTCATAATTATCAGGTTAAAAATAAGGTAGATTCTTTAAAACACTTTTTATCTCTTCTACCAACTACTATCTACTATCTACTATCTACTATCTACTAAAAATTAATTACTTCGAATTTTTCTTATAATATTTAATCATTTTCGGAATCACATCTTCTACTGTTCCGGTAATCACATAATCGGCGATAGTATTGATCGGTGCATCCGGATCACTGTTGATAGCGATGATCATGGAGCTGTCCTGCATCCCGGCGATGTGTTGGATCTGTCCGGAAATACCACAGGCGATGTAGAGTTTCGGACGAACCGTGGTTCCGGTCTGACCGATTTGTCTTTCATGTTCAGCCATGCCTGAATCGACAGCTGCACGTGAAGCTCCTACTTCGCCTCCGAGTACAGCAGCCAGGTCATACAGCATTTTGAAGTTTTCTGCGCTTCCCATGCCGTAACCTCCGGCCACGATGATAGGTGCAGCTTTCAGATTTACTTTCGATTTTTCCATGTGACGTTCAATTACTTCAATCACGAAATCGGTATCGGAAACATAGTTGGAAACGTCTAACTTAACAGTTTTACCAACATGTTTCGCATTGCGGATTTCTTTTTTCATCACCCCTTCGCGGACGGTAGCCATTTGCGGACGGCAATCCGGGTTCACGATGGTAGCAACGATGTTTCCTCCGAAAGCAGGGCGAATCTGGTACAACAGGTCATCATATACTTTACCTGCTTTCTTGTCTTCATAAGTACCAATCTCGAGTGCGGTACAGTCGGCTGTTAAGCCACTGAATAAGGCTGATGAAACCCTGGGACCCAAATCACGTCCGATTGAGGTTGCACCCATCAGGGCAATTTGTGGTTTTTCTTCTTTGAAAAGATTCACTAAAATGGAAGTATGTGGTAGTGTCGTATAAGGTGACAGACGTTTGTCATCTGCCAGATACAAAGTATCGACGCCATAAGGGAAAACCTGCTCCCCGATTTTATCCAACTGATAACCGGCTGCAACAGCTTCGAGTTTGCATTGCTGCTTATCGGCCAGTGTACGGCCTTTTGTAAGCAGCTCCAGACTAACATCAGCAACGATGCCGTCTTCAATTTCTAAATATACAAATATGTTGTTCATTGTTTTTTCTTTTTGGTCTGATGACTGATGTCAAAAGTCTAAAGTAAAAGACGGTTGATTATTAACCAATCGTATGATTTGCGATTAACTCTTTGATTAACTCTTCGATTTCACCATCCGCAGGCGTTAAGCGTTTGCTTTCTTTGGCAGTAAACACAACACTTTCGATTTGTTTTACCTTGGTGGGCGAACCAGAAAGTCCGAGCCACTGCGGTTCATGTTCAATATCGGAAGCGCCCCACTCAAGAATATTGAGGTAAGGGTGTGTTTCATATAAATCGGTGTAATCAGTAGAAGAAGCCTGACGCTCACTAACCGTTTTGGCGTTTTTGTATTTCAGCGTAAGTTTGGCATGGCGTGGGCGACAGTTGGCGGCAGAACCATTCACGGTTATCACCATAGGCAAAGCACCTTTAACCACCTCCACTCCCCTTTCGAGGCGGCGTTTCACCGTGATTTCTCGTTTTGAAAAATCGAGGATTTCTTCTGCGTAGGTGATTTGTGGTAACCCAAGCTTTTCTGCAATTTGGGGACCAACCTGTGCAGTATCCCCATCAATCGCCTGACGACCACAAATAATGATGTCCACTTTGTTTATTTTACGGATGGCAGCAGCAAGAGCATAGGAAGTTGCAAGGGTATCTGAACCGGCGAATTCACGTCCGCTCAACAAATAACCTCCGTCGGCTCCACGGTACATACTTTCACGGATAATTTCGGCAGCACGGGCAGGTCCCATGGTCAGCACATGAACCTGTGCACCTTCAATGGTAGATTTCAAACGAAGTGCCTGTTCGAGTGCGTTCAAATCTTCAGGATTGTAGATAGCTGAAAGTGCGGCACGGTTAACCGTTCCATCAGCTTTCATGGCATCTTTCCCAACATTACGCGTATCGGGCACTTGTTTTGCAAGCACAACAATATTAAAACTCATTTTGCGTATTATTTTGGTTAATAAATAAAATTATTTCTTTTTAATGAACAGGCTCCAATTTCGCCTAAAAGGAGAGTGTTTACCGGTTTATAAAAAACACGCACAAAAATAGCAGTTTTTGTTGAACATGCAACAAAAACCTGCACAAAATTTTGATACTGTGCAAAAAAAGTGTTGTTATAAATCAATTTAAGGAGAGATTCCTCGCGATGCTACTAATAACATATGATCAGACGCTTCCGTAGGAAGCAAAGTATAGTAACCAGTAAGCTTGCTTACTGGGTTTTAGCGAACACACTACCATATGGAGCTGCTGTAGGCAGCGACACCTAAGTGAGCAAGAGTTGGCTTCTTCCAGAAGCCGTAGTTCAGGGGTATATTGTGTTCCAGCCAGTAAAAACTGGCTGGTTACTAAACTTCGCTGCCTATGTGTGCAATTGAAGATTTTTGAAGCGAAACAACAATGTTATTATTGCTTTATACCACAATATTACGGTTACGACCCGGAATGCCATATAACTCCTAAACTATTTGGGACTTCATAAAAACAGCGCGGGACTTTTCACAAAGTCCCGCGCCGTAAATAGGTATTAGTTTTTTTAAGGTATAAAAAAGATTGTGTTGTTTAGTTAACGCTTGCAAAGAAAAGCTGAATTTTGTTTTAAAACAAGTAAAAAAATATGTTTTATAACCTGTTTTTAGCGTTTTATGCTTAAAAACATACTTTTTTAATAAAAAACACTAAATATATAGTTTTACAAAAAAGCTGTATCTTTGTTCAGCAAAATAACATGCAATGATACAAAAAATTTCATTATTTCTGATAGCTGCTTTGTTTTTCTCATGCAGACAGCAAGCCAAACCAGTAGTTTCATCTGAAGTACCGGTTATCGTTCCTGCATTTTCTGCTGATTCGGCATACCATTACATACAAGGTCAGGTTAATTTTGGCCCGAGGGTACCGAATACGAATGCCCACAAGGCTTGTGCTGAATATTTAGTTGCGTCGCTTCAACGTTTTGGTGCGAAAGTGACAGAGCAAAAGGTAAAACTAACTGCTTTCAATGGGAACACATTGGATGCTAATAATATTATTGCTTCTTTTAAACCGGATGAACCACAACGAATTTTACTTTTTGCACACTGGGATAGCCGACCCTGGTCGGATCATGATCCGGATCCGAGAAACCATAACAAACCGGTGCTGGGTGCGAACGACGGGGCAAGTGGTGTTGGTGTGTTGCTGGAAATTGGCCGTCAGATTGGGTTACAATCACCTCATCTGGGAGTAGATATAATATTTTTCGATGCGGAAGATTATGGCGCTCCGGAGGATTACAGGGGTAACAGTACTGATTCGTGGTGCCTTGGTTCACAATATTGGACAAAAAATCCGCATGTCAATGCCTACCGGGCAAAATTTGGTATCTTGTTAGATATGGTAGGAGCAAAAGGGGCCAAATTTTATCGCGAGCAAGTTTCCGACTATTATGCACGAAATATCGTGGATAGAATCTGGAATACAGCGACTAACCTGGGTTTTGATAAGTATTTTATCAACAGGTCGGAAGGTTCTATAACGGATGATCATTTGTATGTCAATCAGATTGCCGGGATTCCCAGCGCTAATATTATACAGTATGACCCACAAAGTGAAAAAGGTTTTGGATATTACTGGCATACGGTAAACGACAACATGAGTAACATCAATAAGGAAACTTTGTTTGCTGTAGGTACAACGGTGATGCATGTGATTTATAATGAACAATGAAATACAAAAAGATTGCAGTAAAAATCGGAAGCAATGTCCTGACCAGAACTGACGGGACTCTGGATGTTACCCGAATGTCGGCTTTGGTGGATCAGGTGGCAGCTTTGCATAAAAAAGGAGTAGAAATCGTATTGATTTCATCAGGCGCTGTGGCTTCAGGAAGAAGTATCATGGGCGTGTCGAAGAAAATGGACGTAGTTGATCAACGGCAACTTTTTTCAGCGGTAGGGCAGGCAAAACTGATTAACCATTACTGGGATTTGTTCCGGGAACATGGAATTACAGTGGGACAAGTACTCACCATGAAAGAAAATTTCAGTAGTCGCAGGCATTATCTCAACCAGCGAAACTGCATGCAGGTTATGCTCGAAAACAAGGTGATTCCGGTTGTGAATGAGAACGATACCGTATCAGTTTCTGAATTGATGTTTACGGACAACGACGAATTATCGGGTCTGATTGCCTCTATGATGGATATGGAAGCGCTGATTATCCTGAGTAATATTGACGGTATTTTCAATGGTTCACCTGATCATCCGGATTCGAAAGTCATCCGTGAAATCAGGAAAGGAGAAGATGTGTCTGATTTTATTCAATCTTCGAAATCATCCTTTGGAAGAGGAGGTATGGCAACCAAAACCTCTATTGCCCGCAAAATTGCTGATGAAGGAATTGAAGTGTATATTGCCAATGGAAAAAAAGAAAACATCCTGATTCAGTTATTAGATAAAAAAACGGATGTGGTTTGTACGCATTTTGTTGCTTCATCGGAGACCGTATCTTCTGTAAAAAAATGGATAGCTCACAGTGAAGGCTTTGCCAAAGGCGAAATTCACGTGAATGAAAATGCCGCCAAAGCGCTGACCGGAGAAAATGCAGTGAGTTTACTTCCTGTAGGGGTAACTACTATTTCGGGAGAATTTGAAAAAGATGATATTGTAAAAATCATCGACGAAAACGGGAAATCGCTGGGTATTGGCAAAGTGCAGTACGACAGCGAAAAAGCCCGCGAGCTAATCGGTAAAAAGAATCAAAAGCCGATTGTGCATTGTGATTATTTGTATTTGGAATAACCAATTACTGATGAATTGACAAGTAAATAAATGTCTTATGAACTGGAAACAAACCTCCCTCATCGCTTCGCGCACATTAAATTTAGTAACCGACGAAACCATCAATCAGGTATTACTTGCCCTGGCTGATGCTGCCGTGGCAAAGACCGGTTATATACTGAGCGAAAATGCTAAGGATCTTGCTATAATGGACCGATCCAATCCAATGTACGACCGCCTGTTATTAACCAAAGAAAGAATTGAAGGCATCGCAGCGGATATCCGGAATGTGGCAAACTTACCATCTCCTCTTGGAAAAGTAAAAATGGAGATTGATCGTCCCAACGGTATGAAAATCACCAAAGTCAGCGTGCCCTTCGGAGTAATCGGGATTATATACGAAGCGCGTCCGAATGTCAGTTTTGACGTGTTTTCCCTCTGTCTGAAATCGGGCAATGCCTGTATTTTGAAGGGCGGAACAGATGCTTATAATTCGAATAAAGCCATTGTTGAGCTGATTCAGAAAGTGTTGACAAAGTATGGTTTGGATAAAAACATCGTAGCCCTGCTTCCCGCAGGAAGAGAAGCCACCGCTGAACTGATGAATGCCGTGGGTTATGTGGACTTGATTATCCCGCGGGGAGGAAAAGGACTTATTGAGTTTGTCCGTGATAATTCACGTATTCCGGTGATTGAAACGGGCGCCGGCATTTGTCATACTTATTTCGATGAATTCGGGGATGTTGAAAAAGGAAAATCTATTATCTTTAATGCTAAAACACGGCGTGTAAGTGTGTGCAATGCCCTGGATTGTCTGGTGATTCATGCTTCCAGACTCGAAGATTTACCTACATTATGTGCAAAATTAGCTGAAAAAAACGTAATTATCTACGCCGATGAACCGTCTTATGTAATGTTAGAGCATAAATATCCATTTTTAGAACATGCCCTTGGGGAAAGTTTCGGAACAGAGTTTTTAGACTATAAAATGTCGGTTAAAACAGTATCATCCATAACGGAAGCCGTTGAGCACATTTCCATTAACAGCTCCAAACACAGCGAATGCATCATCAGTGAAAACGAACAAAATATTCAGTATTTCGATAAAATGGTCGATGCAGCCTGTGTTTACACCAATGTTTCGACGGCATTTACCGATGGAGCACAATTTGGCCTGGGAGCTGAAATCGGTATCAGTACTCAGAAAATGCACGCACGAGGACCGATGGCATTAGAAGAACTTTGTTCCTATAAATGGATCATAAAAGGCGACGGACAAACCCGCTTTTAAACCCATAATTTCAACATTCACAGCATTGTAATTAAAAAAAAAATCGATTTTTTTGCATATTCGGAAATATTTGTTTTCCTTTGTCGCTGAGAATGATGCGTA
>Ga0265294_10002487_pt1 | contig 24163 bp, 24 predicted proteins | sample MunlanPumphouse3_FD_192504 | JGI IMG/M metagenome (GOLD analysis project Ga0265294, IMG submission 192504) | Groundwater microbial communities from a municipal landfill in Southern Ontario, Canada - Pumphouse #3 | ecosystem: Environmental > Aquatic > Deep subsurface > Groundwater | place... | reverse complement strand
TCTCCGCGGAGACCACTCCTTCCGCCCGACCGTGAGCCACGGCAAGGACCCGGTAGCCCCGGGAGGTGAGGCTGTCGAGGTCCTCCTGCACGCGGTCCGAGTCGAGGGGCACGCTCCCTTCCTGCCCTACTGCGGTCATCGTCCTGCAGAACGGGAGAACCGTCTCAACGGCCCCCTTGACCGCCACCAGGGTCTCCTCCCCCTCCCGGTACCAGACGGCGGCATACCGCCGCTCGGACTCGAAGGGGATCTCGGCGACGGCGGGAGCACTCTCGCGAATACCGGCAGGATCGAGCCCCAGTTTGTAGGTGAGCGCAAGGAACGCCACGTCGATCGCGTCGCCCCGGTGCGCCCACCCCCCTTCGTCGGTCCGCTCCAGGCCGGCCTCGTTGCTGATCGTCGCCGCCCGGGCGAGGCTTTCTACCCGGTCACGGACGGAGCCGGCGAGCGCGGTGCCACTCCCGTCGAGAACCTCTCCCTCGCCTGCGTAACCGGCCCCGGTGACCGAGAACACTTCGCCCGTGGGCAGGGCGACAACCCGGGCGGTCTGCTGGTTCACGGTGAGGGTGCCGGTCTTGTCGCTCGCGATCAGCGTGCAGCTCCCGAGGCTCTCCACGGCCGCGAGGAACCGGACGATGACGTTTCGTCCGGCCATCCGTGACGCTGCAATCGAGAGCGCGACGGTCAGGGCGATCGGCAAGCCCTCGGGGATCGCCGAGACCGCGAGGGCGACGGCGAGGAAGAAGACCTCGATGGGGGGCACCCCCTGGCCGAGGACGATGGCCGCAAGCACCCCGGTGGCGGCAAGGACGGCGATGCTGATCTTTTTGGAGAAGTCTTCCATGCGGATGACGAGCGGAGGTTTGCCCGCCTCCGACGCCGTGACCGTCTCGGCGATCTGCCCGATCTCGGTGTTCTGGCCGGTCGCGACCACGACTCCCATGCTCCGGCCGGTCATGACGGTGCTGCCGGCGTAAAGCATACTCTGGCGGTCGCCGAGAGGCAGGGACACATCCACGGGATCTGTGTTCTTCCCGACCGCGTGGGACTCGCCGGTCAGGAGGGACTCGTCGACGGTGAGTGACCGTGCCCTTATGACACGGACATCGGCGGGGACGCGGTCGCCCGACTCCAGGACGACACGGTCGCCGGGAACCAGGTCTTCTGCCGGTACGGTCGCCTCGCGGCCGTCCCGCCGCACCCGTGCATGGATCTTGAGCATCTGTTGCAGTGCCGTTGCGCTCCGTTCCGCCTTCACCTCCTGGAACGTCCCGACGACGGCGTTCACCAGGATGACGATGAAGATGAAGGCCGCGTCGGTGAGGTCGACGAAGAGGACGGAGATGATCCCCGCTGCAAGGAGGACGTAGATGAGCGGGCTCGTGAACTGGCGGAGGAAGATCTCGAGCACCGTCGGAGGGCGCTTCTGCGGGAGGGCGTTCGCCCCGAAGACCTCCTTCCGGCGAGCGACCTCTTCGTCCGTGAGGCCCCCGGCCGCCGATGCGAGCCGCCCGGCTACGTCGTCCGCCGGAAGGGCGTGCCATGCCGTCATCCGTGACTCTTCGGGCGAGAGGGATGTGTCCATACGATCATCTCACGGAGTGTGCGTTGCAGGGTGCAAAAATCCGGGAGAACAGGCACCCAGCCGGACCGCAGGCACGGTCTCGAGGAATCGGCGTAGGCGGGTGAAACCGTTCCTCCCGGCGGAAACCGTTCCTCCCGGCGAGGCCCATGATGCCGCCAATACCGTTCTTCCGGAATATGCCTGGAGAGGGATCTGTCACCCGTATATAAATAATTGCAGACGGTGACCAACAGCCCATCCCTCCCGGCGAATCAGGCATAAATCATCATCGGTATCATCCTGGACCGTGCGGAACCCGCGTCTATTCGATGCATCCCTCCTCCGGGTTCGCCCCGCCGGGCACGGTCACCCAAGCGGGGAAGGAGATCCCCTACCCGATCCGGTGACCAGGGGGCGGTGTCTTCGGACTGCCTTGTAGATCTCCATCACGACCACAACCGAGGAGGCCAGGGCGAGCAGCGAGAGCCACTCGACCAGGGAGACGGGCTGCAACTGGAGGACGTCCTGGAGGAAGGGGACGTAGAGTGCGAGGATGTGGATGCCCTGCGCGGCAACGACGCCGGCAATCAGGAAGTAGTTGCGGCTGATGGGGACACGGAACGCGGAGAGGTACTCCGACCGGCAGTTGAAGACATGGAAGTTCTCAAGGAGTACCATCAGCAGGACGACCAGGTTCCGGGCCGCGAACTCGTCCCACCCGTTTGAAAGGAGCCAGTACCAGGCACCGAGCGCGACGAGAGCGATTGCCACGCCGGAGATGACCGTCTCCTCGATCATCAGCCGGTTGAAGATCCCCTCCTCCGGCCTTCGCGGCGGCCGGTTCATGACGTCGGGGTCTCCGCCCTCGAATGCCAGCGCCACGCCCTGAATGCCGTTTGTCACCAGGTTCAGCCAGAGGAGCTGAACCGCGAGGAGGGGGAGCGGCAGACCTATGATAAGGGCGATCAGGAAGAGGAGGACCTCCGCAAACCCGGTCGAGATCAGGAGGTAGACGACTTTGCGGACGTTGTCGTAGGCATACCGCCCTTCCTCGATCCCGGCGACGATCGAGGCGAAGTCGTCGTCGGTGACGATCAGCGACGCCGTGTCCTTGGCGACGTCGGTCCCGGAGCCCATCGCCACCCCGATATTCGCGCTCCGGAGCGCCGGCGCATCGTTGACCCCGTCCCCGGTGACCGCAACGAACGCTCCGCTCTCCCGGTATGCCTCGACTATCCGGAGTTTCTGCAGCGGCGTCACCCGGGCAAAGACCCGGGCACCCTGCACCCGGTCGATGAACGCGGGCAGTGTCGGGATCTCGTCATCACCCAGTTCCGCGCCGGTGACGACCTCGTCGGGCGAATCCGTGATCTCAAGTTCCCGCGCGATAGCGAGAGCCGTTGCGGGGTGATCCCCCGTCACCATCACCACGTCGACCCCGGCGTCGCGGCACCGCCGCACGGCGTCGGGGACATCGGGCCGGATCGGGTCGATGAACCCGATCAGGCCGAGGAGTTCGAGGGGAGGGACCTTTGGGTTCTCCGCGGAGACCGCTCCTTCCGCCCGACCGTGAGCCACGGCAAGAACCCGGTAGCCGCGGGAGGCGAGGGTCTCGAGGTCCTCCTGCACCCGGTCCGGGTCGAGCGGCATGCTGCCGTCCGGCCCGCCGGCCATGGTGCGGCAGGATGGAATGACCGTTTCCGCAGCCCCCTTGACCGCCACCAGGGTCTCCTCCCCCTCCCGGTACCAGACGGCGGCATACCGGCGCTCGGACTCGAAGGGGATCTCGGCGACGGCGGGCGCGCTCTCGCGGATACCGGCAGGGTCGAGTCCCAGCTTGTAGGTGAGCGCGAGGAACGCCACGTCGATCGCGTCGCCCCGGTGCGCCCACCCCCCTTCGTCGGTCCGCTCCAGGGCAGCCTCGTTGCTGATCGTCGCGGCCCGGGCCAGATGCTCCAGCCGGCTACGGGCGGGACCGGATACGGGGCTCCCCTCCTCGCTAACAACCTCTCCCTCGCCCGCGTACCCGGCCCCGGTGACCGAGAACATTTCGCCCGTGGGCAGGGCGACGACCCGGGCGGTCTGCTGGTTCACCGTGAGGGTGCCGGTCTTGTCGCTCGCGATCAACGTGCAGCTCCCGAGACTCTCCACGGCGGCGAGGAACCGGACGATGACGTTCCGCCCGGCCATCCGTGACGTCGCGATCGAGAGCGCGACGGTCAGGGCGACCGGCAGGCCTTCGGGGATCGCCGAAACCGCAAGCGCGACGGCGAGGAAGAAGACCTCAATGGGGGGCACTCCCTGGCCGAGGACGATGATCGCAAGCACCCCGGTGGCGACAAGGACAGCGATGCTGATCTTTCTGGAGAAATCTTCCATGCGCAGGACGAGCGGGGGTTTGCCCATCTCGGATGCCGTGACCGTCTCGGCGATCTGGCCGATCTCGGTGTTCTGGCCGGTCGCGACCACGACTCCCATGCTCCGGCCGGTCATGACGGTGCTGCCGGCATAGAGCATATTCAGACGGTCGGCCAGGGGCAGCGAGGCATCGAGGGCATCCGGACGCTTTTGAATCGCATGCGACTCACCGGTCAGGAGCGACTCGTCAACGGCGAGTGATTGCGCCCTGACGATGCGGACGTCGGCAGGGACGCGGTCGCCCGACTCCAGGACGACGCGGTCGCCGGGGACCAGATCCTCCGCCGGGACAGTCGCCTCCCGGCCGTCCCGCCGCACCCGTGCATGGATCTTGAGCATCTCCTGCAGCGCCGTTGCGCTCCGCTCCGCCTTCACCTCCTGGAACGTCCCGATGACGGCGTTAATCAGGATGACGATGAAGATGAAGACCGCGTCGGTGAAGTCGGCGAAGAGGATGGAGATGATCCCTGCTGCAAGGAGCACGTAGATGAGCGGACTCGTGAACTGGCGAAGGAAGACCTCAAACACCGTCGGAGGCCGCTTCTGCGGGAGGGCGTTCTCCCCGAAGATCCCGCGCCGCCGGGCGACCTCGGCGTCGGGGAGGCCCTCGTCCGGCGAGGCGAGGTTTTCGGCTGCGTCGTCCACCGGAAGGGCGTGCCATGCCGTCGTCCGGGACTCTTCGGGGGAGAGGGATGTGTCCATACGATCATCTCACGGGTCTACGCCACAGGATGCAGGTGCCCCGGAAGAAGAGGTGCACCGGCCATGCCGAACGATCCGTATCAGCAGTAAATCGACCGGAGGGTGAAGTCTTTCCGCCCGGTGAGGCCTGGAATGCCGTCAACACCGATCTCCCGGAACCTACCGGGGACGGTATCCGTCGCCCGCATATAAAAAACCTGCAGACCGGTTTTGAGAGAAGGCCTCTTCCCGGCGGATCACGCGTGGATCATCGTCAGCATCATCTTGAACCGCGTGACGGTGTGGACGGCGTGGGGTTTTTCGGCCGGCATGATGATCAGGTCGCCTGTCTTCATCGGATACTCCTTGCCCGCGATGGTGACGAGGGCCTCCCCGTCGATGATCTGGAGGACGGCGTCGTAGGGTGCGGTGTGCTCCGAGAGGCCTTCGCCCTCGTCGAAGGCGAAGACCGTGATGGTGCCGGACTTCGTGTAGGCGAGCATCCGGCTGACGATGGAACCGGGCTGGTAAGCGACGAGGTCGCGGGGATCGATGATCTGTTCAGTGAGATTCTCTTTCTTCGCTTCAGGCATAGGAGTCCGTTACTCCCTGCAGGGTATTCTGTCTTGCGCCTGAAGCGACGAACAGGCATACAAACTCCTAACCCTTATGGACAGTCTGAAGGTATGACCCACTCTCAAATCCGATCACCGCCCGATCCCCGGTGAGAAGAATATTATAACGGGTGAATGAACTGTTAATGGTCGAAGGTGATACCATTGACAAAGGTGCGACTAACTATTCTGATCTGGGAGGAAGAGGGGACCTATGTTTCAAAGTGCCAGGAACTCGAGGTTGCCAGTTGCGGCGATACTCCGGAAGAAGCGCTGGATAATATCCGTGAAGCGATCGAGCTCTACCTGGAGAATGCAAGAGAACTCGGGATGCTGCAGGACATTGAGCCTATCCTGACATCGCGGCACAAGTTCACCTCGGTCATTGAGGTCGAGGCATGACGAAGCTGCCTCAGATCTCTTCCGATGACGTCATAAAGAAGTTGAAGGCAATCGGGTTCGGTTACGCTCCTCACCGGGGAAAGGGAAGCCACGTAGCTCTCTATAAAATCGGGGACGACGGGAGCAAACTGCTTGTCATCGTTCCTCGACGCGATCCAATTCCCCGCGGGACGCTTCTCTCGATCCTGAAGCAGGCACGCCTTACAAAAGAAGAGTTCCTTGATCTGTAAAAGTTCAGCACCGGAGTCGTCCGGAGAAGATTTGAAAGTCCCATATCCTCACCTTTTTTTCACCCGGCCCACCAAATAGTAAGAGACCCTCCGTGTACTACCACCTCATCCTGACCGACAACTGCAACCTCTGCTGCACCTACTGCCGGGGGAAGGCATTCACCGTCGAACCGCCGGAACTGCCCGATATCGTCATCGACGAAGACCTTCCGGTCGACCTCGATATCGACCTTCCCGACCTTTACCGGTTCCTTGCAAAAGATCCCGACGCCGTGCTGACCTTCTACGGCGGGGAGCCCCTGCTCGCCGCCGATCTCATCCGCGAGATCGCACGCGACGCCCCGGTCTCGGCGCTGATCCTGCACACCAACGGCACGCTTCTCGACCGCCTCGAACCCGGGGTCGTGAACGGGTTAGATACGATCCTGGTCTCGATCGACGGCCCGGAGGAACTCACCGACACCCACCGCGGGGAGGGGACGTTTGGGCGGATCATAAAAAACCTCAACGGCCTCGTGGCGGGTGGATTTTCCGGCGAACTGATCGCCCGGATGACGGTGGCCGAGGATACCGATATCGTGGAGGCCGTGCGCTACCTCACGGAGAACGACCGCTTCTCTTTTGCGGCCGTCCACTGGCAGATGGACGCGAACTTCTGGAACGATTACCACCTGCGGGATTACGCCACGTGGGTGGAGGAGAGTTACAACCCCGGCATCCGGTCGCTCGTCGCGTTCTGGGTCGAGACGATGCGCGACGAGGGGCGGGTGCTCCGGTGGTATCCCTTCATCGGCCCGGTGGAGGATATGCTGTTATCGCGGCCAAGCATGCTCCGGTGCGGGTGCGGCCACGCAAACTACAGTATCATGACCGACGGGCACATCGCCCCCTGCCCGATCATGGTCGGGATGAAGGACTACTACGCCGGACACATCGCCACCGCCGATCCGCTTCGCCTCCCGGTGACGGACATCGGGGGTGCCTGCACAGAGTGCGATATCCGTGACTTCTGCGGCGGGCGATGCCTCTACTCGAACATCACCAATCCCTGGCCGGAGGAGGGGCGGCGGATCGTCTGCGGGACGGTCAGGAACCTCCATTCCGCGCTCTCGACGGCGCTCCCGGAGATCCGGGACCTCATCCGCGACGGGAGAGTCCGGATGGAGGATTTCGCTCACCGGAAGTACAACAGTTGCGAGATTATACCCTGAAAAAAGAATTCAGGAGAAACCGAACCTTATTCGGCGGCATCAAGGAGTTCCCGGGCTCCGTCCACCATGGCGCGGGCGGCTTTCGCCTTTGCCTTCACGATGGCGTGGTTGCTGTCGCCGAGCGCCGCTTCCGCTTCCTGGTAGAGGGTCTCAGCCCGGTCGGTCCGCGCTCTGGACTTCCTGACGTCCTGCCCCTCGGTGGCCGCAAGCTCGACCTCTTCCTGGACGGCGAGGAGATCGCCGTAGAGTTCCTCCAGGAGTTCGCGCAACTCTTCGGTCTTTGCCAGATCCTCCTCTCGCTTCTGCCGGCCGCGCTCGCGGAGAGCCTCACGGGCCTCCTCCTGCCCTTCGAGGATTGACTGGAGTTCGTCCTCCACGTCTTTGACCGCCTGCGCGAGCACCTCGGCGAACGCCGTCCTCTCCTCCCGGGAGGCCTCATAGCCGTCATAGGCCCCGTACGCCCCGCCGGCCGCCGCACCGCCGAGAGCGCCGCCGATGACGTCGCTAACGTCCCTGCCTCCTCGTACGATACCCCCAAGGAGACCCCCGAGGCCCGCCCCGGCGATGGCTCCCGCGATCCCCTTCTTGACCTCTTTATGCTCCCGGTCGACGGTGTAACTCACCCGGACGTTCTCGCGGTCGACCGTGACCTCCATCTGCCCCTCTTCGCCGGTATGCCGGACATCCATCCTCGAAGACGCATCCCCGATATTCTGGTGCGTGATCTCCGTACCCCTGAGCGCGAGCTGCGACATCAGCCGTTCCACGAAATCGCCGTAAAGAGACGATACTCCCTGCCCGTAGTAAATAAACGCCATAGGATCACCCGTTATGGTTTTCGATTGTAGAAGATCGTTTTGTATTCAATAAAAACCTTCCCGGACGCCCCCGGAGGGAACGTCGGCACAGGAGCGGCTCCTCGCAGGGAGAAGCCAACATTCATCCGTCCGGAAGGAAGATTATTTGCAGAGACCCATGACGGCCATCGGACAGATCCTCTGCAGAATTGGCCTCCACCGGTGGGGCAGGAAGCGGGGATACGACGAATATTCCTCAAACGTCATCGAATGGGAGCAGCGATGCGAACGGTGCGGGAAGAGAAAGCGGTGGGTCGAGGTGAAGCAGGACCGGCGGCGGTGAGAATCAGGCGGCGGCACCGGCATCCCGGACCCGCCAGCCGCCTTCCGGCACCAGTATCTCGAACCGTGCCCCTTTCCCGGGCTCCCCGGTCTCCCGGATGGCAAGCCCGGTGGCCGAGAGGATCTCCCGGACGAGAAAGAGACCGAGACCGGTGTTCCTACCGAAGCCACGTATGAATATCTTCTCTTTGTCTTCCGCCGGGATACCAGGGCCGTTATCCTCGATGACGATGATAAGGCTTCCCTCCTGGCGACGGCACCGAACCCTGACCGTCGGGGCCGGTCCGGCATACCGGATCGAATTCTCAAAGAGATTGTAGAATGCCTTCTCCAGCATCGGATCGGCGTAAATCTCGACCCCCTCGACTTCGGCAAGGAGAGTGAGATCCCGGGAGTTGAGGTCCGCCGCCGCACGTGCCACGCATTCTCGAAGTCCCCGGTAATCCGGGGTCCGGACCCCGAGGTCCTGATAGTCCTGGGTGAACGCAATCTGGTGATTGATGAATCCGACGGTCTGTTCCTGCCGGTCCAGGTATCCAAGGAGAACCGGATCGGTGATCCGCTCTCTCATGAACTCCAGGTTGCCCTGAAGGACGGTCAGCTGGTTGAGGATGTCGTGCCGGGTGATGCCGGAGAGGAGGTGCATCTTCCGGTTCGCAGCTATCAGCGCGGCTTCTGTCTGCTTCCGTGCGGTGACATCCCGGACGATGGCCTGAAGACGGCGCGGACCTTTCACGTCCAGCCGGCTCGCGCTCATTTCCACGTCGTAACGCTTCCCGCTCGGTGTGGCGATCCGCCATTCGAAGAACTGCGGTTGCCCGGAATACGCCGCGCGCATCTTCTCGACAACGCTCGTAAGCGCCGGGAGACCGTCCGGCTGAACGGGGCTGGAGAGTTCCCAGGGTTTCTTCCCGATGAGGAACTCCCGGGTACACTGGAACGTCTCGAGGGCTTTTGAGTTGCAGTCGGCGAACCGGTCTTCCTCAAAGATGAATATGGGATCATTTGCCCCCTCGAAGAGGGCGCGGTATCGTTCCTCGGAGTCACGCAGCGCCTGGATGGCACGCCGGCGCTCCACTGCCTGCACGACACGGTGCTCAAGCTCGGCAAACAGGGAGCGGGAGTCGCCTCCTTTCTGGATGTAGCCGTCCGCACCGCAATTGAGCGCCTCCACGACAACCTCTTCGCGGCCGCGCCCGGTAAAGAGAATGAACGGGATATCACCGAAGTGCTGGCGCACCTCTTTCAAGAGTTCGATGCCGTCCATTCCGGGCATCTGGTAGTCAGTGATGATAGCGTCGCAGGCCCGCTCCCCGAGCCGGCTCAGGGCTTCCCGGGCCGAGGAGATGGTCTCGATGGTGAGCGCACCCGAGCGCTCAAGAAATATTTTACCGACTTCGAGAAGGGCTGGTTCATCATCGACATAGAGTACAGAATACTGAACCATCTGCAACGCTTCCAGTTCCCAATAATACCCGAGCAACCATATAATAACTTATCGGAATAGTGCGACGGCGCTGAGATGCATAATTCAGAAGTTAAATCACAAATATAGAGTTTTTTTACCGAAAAGCAGCGCTCCCGAGACCGATCCGTGTACCCCTGTATTATACGACACCGTTCCCGGGGCAAACGGCAACCACTCCAATGTCGATGCCGCTCCAACCGGCCCCGGGGAAGCCCGAACAGAATGGCTCCATCCTGTAGCGTCCGGAAAAACCTGAGGTATCACGTAAGGCGAAAAAGGAGTTATCGCTTGAGTTCCTTCCCCGCAGAGAAGGCCTTTGCGATCACGCCGCCGAATCCGTAGTACTCCTGCCGCATCGAATCGTAGGCGAACGGCCGGATCTTTCCGATATCGGGTTTGCCGTCCTCTCCAAGGACGCTCTCGTCCACCTTCACGTCCAGGATCTCCCCGATGAACTGGGTATGCACGCCGATCTCGACCGTCTGGAGGAGCCGGCATTCGAGGACGACCGGAAACTCCCCGACGTACGGCGCGTTCACCAGGTCACCTTTCACCGGCGTAAGATTGGTCGCGGCGAACTTATCCGTATCCTTGCCGGAGACGATGCCGAAGTAGTCCGCCTCCCTGACGTAGTCCGTCGAAGGTATGCTGATCGTGAACTCGCGCTGCTCCATTAAGTTCGCGTAGGTCTGCCGGGCCTTCTGAACCGAGACCGCCACCGCCGGCGGGCGGGACGAACAGATGCCGCCCCATGCGGCGACCATCGCATCCGGCCGCCCGGAAGCATCGTAGGTCCCGATGATCAGGTCCGGATGAGGGTAGAGGAGTGTCCGTGGGCCAATCGATCGTTTCGTCATGGAGATACGATTCGTACCCTGACCCGGATAAACCTTTTCAAACCCGATACGCCGGACGGGAAGAACGGGAGAGAGGAGGGGGGCAGGTCACGCGGCACCCGCCGGCCCCATCTTCTGCTCCTGCACCGAGCGGTAGAGGAAGTAGCCGACGATGGCGAATGTCGCCACCGGTGAGAGCCAGGCGGGGATATGGAACCCGAAACTGTCCGCGAGCATGATCGTCCCGAGCACCAGGATGGAGTACATCGCCCCGTTCTTGAGGTAACAGTAATTCCGGATCCGGTCGACGCCGCGGACAGTCAGTTCCCTGACCACGACCGCCCCGATGCCGTTGCCTATCAGGATGAGCGGGACCGAGAGGGTGAAGGCGAACGCACCGATGACGCCGTCGATAGAGAAGGTCGCGTCGAGGACTTCGAGATAGGCAACCTTCGAGAGATCCGACATCCCCGGCTTCCGGAGCCGGGCCTCCTGCACCTCGGCGTTCTGCCTGAATCCGTGGACAATGAAGAAGGCGGTCGACCCGAGCACGGCCGCGAACCCCATCATGACGTTGACCTGCAGGGCGAACCAGACAAGGATCGCAAGCAGGATCGAGACGACAGCGTAGAACCAGACGCTCTGCCGGGAGAAGAACCGTTCGCTCCGGAGTCCGCAGGTCTTCTCCTCCACGAAGAGCCAGTGGAAGAAGAGGAAGACGAGGAACGTCCCTCCGAAGATCAGGAGGATCGGGGCCGAACTCTCGATCGCCTCGGTGACCGCGAGATCGTTTGAAAACGTCGCGAGCAGCGCATCGACAGGACCGAGCGACGGGGTCATCGCCCAGACGATCAGCCACGGCAGGAGCCCCCTGACGACGAAGACTGCAAAAATCAGGCCCCAGAGAAGGAACCACCTGCGGGCCTTCTCCCCCATCGTCGCGAGGACGTCGGCGTTTATGATGGCGTTATCGATGCTTGAGACAATCTCGAAGACCGAGAGACCCGCTACGGTAAGAACGATCAGCAGCCAGTCCATTTTGTGTGGTGTACAATCTACCGCTGATTGCATATAAGGGAAGGCGGCCGGGCCGGGCGGTACGGGTTACGTTCATATACCATACCGGCATGAATCAGTCGCCGTCAACGGAGGAAACAGATATGGGACTTGTGAAGTGCTGCCGCGAGCAGGTGGTCGCCGTCTCGCCGGACACGCCGGCAGTGGAGGTGGCGAGGATCATGGGGGAGAAGAACGTCGGAAGTGTCGTCGTCGTCACCGGCGATAACCGCCCCACGGGCATACTAACCGACCGCGATCTTGCAATCCGGGTCATGGCGCAGGAGAAGAACCCGGGCGAGATCCGGGCGGAGGATGTCCTGACCCGGGACGTGATCACGTTCCAGGACAGCATGGGGATCTACGAGGCCATCCAGAAGATGACCGATGCAGGCATCCGGAGGATGCCGATCGTCGACGACGCCGGGAAGCTGATCGGGATCGTCACCATGGACGACATCGTCCGGATGCTCGGGGAGGAGATGGCCGCAATTGCAAAGAATATCGAGAAACAAAGCCCCCCCATGCAGAAGCCGAGCGCGCCCATACCCATGTGAGGGGGCCGAAACCCCCTTTTTGGATGTTGGCCGCGAGTCCGGCCACCTATCCGGTGGCGAAGACTACGGCCTCCCCAGACTGGTTCATCGACCCCTCTATCGCCCGGACCATCTCCTCCCAGGTCGCCCCGGGCGCGAGCGCGAGATCGAGGTCGAGTGCATACACCCTGAAGAGGTACGCCTCGGCCTCCCCGGTCTCCGGGCAGGGACCCCGGTAGCCGATGCTGCCGAAGTCGTTCGTCCCCTGGACGGCATGGAGCGGCGATTCCACCACCTCCCCTTCCGGGAACCCTTCCGGGATCCGCGGGACGGCAGGGAGGTTCCAGAGGACCCATGCCACCTTTGACGGCCCTTCCTCGGGGCTCGTTGTCGCAAGAATTGCGAGCGATTTGATGTTCGGCAGGATCCCCTCGACCCGGATCGGGGGCGACCGGTTCGCTCCTTTGCAGGTGTAGTCCAGAGGAAACTCATCGAAATCCAGTTTTACTACCAGTTTTTGCGTCATGCCAGGCTCCGTCGACACTCTCCTTCCGGAACCATGGTATAAAAAGGGTGCGTGCGGTCACCGGGAGTACATGGCGGCGGTCTCGCCGAACCCGAGGACATGCCCCTGCATCGCGGCGATGAGGTCGTGCTTGCCTGCGCCGGCCGCCAGATCAAGCATGGCATCGAGCCCGTAGACCTTGAAGAGGCAGCGGTGCGTCTCGCCCGGAGGGGGGCAGGGGCCGCGCCAGCCGAGGGTTCCGTAATCGTTCGTCCCCTGGACGGCATTCAGCGGGGCCGTCACGACATCCTGCGGCGGGATGCCCTCGGGGATCAGGGGCGACGGCGAGAGGTTCCAGATGATCCAGGTCGTGAAGGAGCACCCGGGTTCGAAGGGGTTCAGCGCAAAGACCGCCATCGATTGTGTCTCAGGGGTGAGTCCCCGGATCCTCAGTTCTGGCGAGAGATCGGGGCCGTCGCAGGTGTTCCAGACGGGAAACTCCGCCGAACGGAGGGAGACGACCAGTTTGGCAACTCCAGGGGTCATGTGGAGGCTTTCGGCGCAGGGTGATTAAAAAGGTTGCGGGGGCCTTGAGCGCCTCACGTCCGGTGCCCGACCGGGGGCCGGGGGCCGGGGACCTTTCCGGGTTCGTAAATCGCCACTGTCTCGCCGTACCCCGTGGCGGCGACCGCGAGCGTGTCCTCCAGGCGCGACCGACCGGCTCCCGGCGCAAGATCGAGTTCCTGCCCAAGACCCCAGACCCGGATGAAGAAACGGTGCGACGCACCCTTCGGCGGGCAGGGACCGCCGTAACCGATCCTCTGGAAGTCGTTCGTCCCCTGGACCGCAGGAACCTGGTGGGAGACCCGGGGTTCCAGGGGGATCCCGCCCGGGATCTCGCCGGTTGCCGGAATGTTCCAGGCAAGCCAGTGGGTGAACGTGCCCATCGATGCGTCGAGGTCTTCCATGACGACTGCAAGATACGGTGCTCTGACGCCGAGGACCGTAATCTCCGGCGAACGGTCGGCGCCATCGCAGGTATGCTCCGGCGGGAAGACGCCGAAGCCCAGTATCACCGTTAAGGGCTCCATCGCCATTCCGCATCCATCATAAGAGCCCCATGTCCCGGGCCTGGATCAGCAGTTCCTGCACCTCCTGGTCGGTGACGTCGTGCCACTGCTCGTATGCCTGCGCCACCGCAAACGTACGGCTGGTTCTGACGTTTAAGCAGATGACGAGGTCCGCCTGCCGGGCGATGAAGTTGACGGCGTGGAGGGAACCGGTGGGAACCGCCACGACGACCTGACGGGGCGACCCGGCCCGGGCCGCCTCGATGGCGGCGAACATCGTATACCCGGTTGCGAGGCCGTCGTCGATCAGGATCGCGTCCTGACCCTCGATCTCCGGTTCTTCCCGGCCGCTGGCGAACTTCTCTATCCGCTCCGCCACGTTCTTTCTGGCTTTTGCGATGGCGGCGTTCACTTCGGCCTCAGAGAGGTCGAGACCGGTCATGAGGGAACGGTTCAGGAAGACTCGCCCGTTCCAGGTCACGGCACCGAACCCGGCCTCCGGGTCCCAGGGAACCTGCACCTTCCGCACCACCGCCATCCGGAGTGGGGCCTTCAAGGCCCGGGCCACCTCAAGCCCGGGCGGCACCCCCCCGGCAGGGATGGCACAGATCACCGGTTCGGCGATCGTCTCGAGCGTTGAGAGGGGCGCGGCAAGTTGCCGCCCGGCGTCGGTCCGGTTCTCAAAAACGCTCAGCCGGTCCCGAAGCGATCTATCCTCAATGATTCGGCCCGTATCCAGCATAGGTCCGCCTTTACTGCACCGGAATATTAACGTCTTCCGGTGGGCGGCCTCCTGCCCCCGAGAACGATACCAATAACTCTCAAAAGATCGATTATCAACCGGCATATGATGGTTACAGAGAGAGGCCGGAGGGGGCACCGGTGACGGAAACCAGTGCGGTGACGCTGTATACCGACGGCGCATCGCGGGGAAATCCCGGGGACGCCGCCTGGGCATACGTGATCGTGCGGGGTGGGTCTGTCATGGCCGGCCGTTCGGGGTTTATCGGGACGGCGACCAACAATGTGGCAGAGTACCATGCCGTCATCAACGGCCTTGACGCCGCACGGGAGTTCACCAGCGGCGGGCTTATAGTCAGGTCGGACTCGGAACTCGTCGTCCGCCAGCTCACCGGCCGGTACCGCATCACCAAAGAGCACCTTGCAGACCTCGCCGAGGAGGTGCGGCGGCGGATGCGCAGCTTCGCAGAGGTCAGGTTCGAGAGCGTCCCGCGGGAGCACCCCTGCATCCAGGTCGCGGACCGCCTCTGCAACGAGACGCTCGATGCGGAGAAGCGGAGGAGGTAGAGGTATGGCTGCGATCGAGTGCATCCCCATCGGCGTTGTCCGGTCGCCCTACCGGGCCCGGGGCGACGCCCCTCGCCAGGGACGCCTCGCGGATACCGTCGCGGAGATCCATGTCCATGACGCCTACGCCGCCGGGCTTGAGGACGTGGAGCGGAGCAGCCACCTCATCGTGCTCTACTGGCTTGATCGGGCGGAGCGGGGACAACTCCACGCAAAGCCGCCGGGAGAGAGCCGGGAACGAGGAGTTTTTTCGACCCGATCGCCCGCCCGACCGAATCCGATCGGTCTCGGGATCGTCGACCTGGTCCGGCGGGAGGGAGGCGTCCTGGTAGTCCGGGGGCTCGACGCCCTGGACGGGACGCCGGTGCTGGACATCAAACCCTACTCTCCCGAGATCGATTGTATCCCGGAAGCGACGGGCGGCTGGCACATTAAAAAATGAGCGCTCGGGGTCAGGGTGCAGGCACTGCCTCATGCCCCAGACCGAGGTCGCGGAGTTTCTCCGGCGTGGGACGGCCCTCCCGGTCCCATCCCCGGACCCGGTAGTACTCATCGAGAAGAGGCTCCCGCTCCCAGACCCGGCCTTTCGGGGCGCCTTCGGTGAGCGGCTCCCGGAGGAGACGCGGCGGCAGGGTGTCGTCCTCCCGGGTGCACCCGGCTCTTATGTTGAAGACCTTCTGCAGGTTCCAGATCCGCTCGCCGATCCGGAGCACTTCGCCGGCATCGATGTCGTAGCCGGTGACCGCCGAGATCATGGCCCCGTAATCCGCCGCCCCGAGCGGGAACGAGGTGAAGAGACAGCTTCCCGACGAGTCGATGAAGGCGGTGAGATCCTGGAACGTCTTCGTCCAGACAGCTTTCCCCTCGCTCGAGTAGGGGTCGAGTTTCTCCGGCGACCCGAGCACTTCGGGGGCGATCAGGTAGGCGTAGACATGGTCGCCGCCCCGGACCGAGGTGGCGTAGGCAAGACCGTGCCCCTGCAGTCCCCGGGGGTCGTAGGCAGGGAGTTCCTGCCGCTTGACGCTCATAGAGAGTTCGGGGTGCCCGTGTTTCCTTGCGAAGCGGAAGGATCCTTCGGCGAGTTCGTCACCGATGCCGTCGCGGTAGCCGATCCGGTGGACGAGGTCGAGCATCCGCTCTGCATCGCCGAACCGGAGCTCCTCGTCGATGTAGCCCTTCTCCGAGAGTTCCATGGCGCAGGCGATCGTCGATCCGGTGGAGATCGTATCGAGGCCGAGGTCGTTGCAGAGATTGTTCGCCTCCACAACAGCCGCAAGGTCATCGATCCCGCAATCGGGGCCGAACGCCCAGATCGTCTCGTACTCGGGACCTGCCGTCCGCTTCCCCCCGACCTCAACCTCGCGGCCGCACCGGATGATGCAGCCCTGGCATCCCATCTTTCCGGCGAGGATGGTATCGGCCATCCGCTCCCCCGAGACGTTCTCCGCTGCGGGGAAGTGTGCGGTCTGGAAGTTCCGGACCGGGAGGATGTAGTTCTCGTTGATGATGTTCACGAGGACCGCCGTCCCGAACTGGGGCAGCCCGCCGCCCGAGATGGCATTCTCCCGGATCTTTTCGGCGATCTCTGATTTAAGGGCAAGGAACCGGTCGCGATCGGCGACGGTGCACCGGCCGCTCCCCCGGGCGGCGACCGCTTTCAGGTTCTTGGACCCCATCACGGCGCCGACACCCCCGCGCCCTGCGGCCCGCGAGGTCTCGTTGATGACGCCGGCGATCCGGACGAGGTGCTCGCCCGCGGGGCCGATGCAGGCCACGCTCACACCGGGATCGCCAAGATCCTCCCCTATGGCCGCGGCCGTCTCGCTCGTCGTCATGCCCCACAGCTCCGAAGCGTCCCGGACCTCCGCATGCCCGTCGTCGAGGAGGAGGTAGACGGGCCTCTGTGCCCGACCCCGGATCACCACCGCATCGTAGCCCGCACGTTTCATGCTGGTGCCGAACTTCCCGCCGGAGTTCGCGCTGGTCATCGTCCCGGTCAGCGGGGACTTCGTGACGATGTCGTACCGGGACCCCAGGGGAAGGCCGCTCCCTGCAACCGGCCCGGTGGCGAAGACCAGCACGTTCTCAGCGCCGAGAGGATCGCTGCCCGGGTTCACCAGGTCCCCGATGATGCGAACCCCAAGCCCCCTCCCGCCGATGTACGCCCGCCTCCACTCTTCGGGAAACGGTTCCTCCATCGTCTGTTCTCTCGCGAGGTCAACGTGGAGGATCTTCTCTGCATAGCCGTTCATAGGTTGTCACCATGTCCATATGACCTCGTTTTGGGTAATAAGACTGCGGGACGAAGAAAATGGTTAACTTCCCCTTAAAAGAAAAGACATCACATCATACCCGGGCGCCAGGAAACCCTCTCAGCCGGATGTGCACGAGGGTAGACTGTTCCGCAGGATACGAGCGAAGAAAGACACCGTAACGGTGAAAGACAGGGCCTACTCGTCAACATCTTAAAAAACGGCAGGAACGCCCTCGAAAGCGGCGATCTCGAACCATCACTCAAAGGCAACGGCACGGTCGACCCTCTCTATCCCCGCCGGCAGCGGTGTCCCTGTGTCCGAAAAGGTGCGCCGGGGGCAGAACAGGGTTACGTGCTACCACCTATACCTTTTTGTTGCAATTGTCGTTAATATATAGTAGCTTTAGATCCTTCTCTAGAAGGATACTATACCGCAGAGGATACTTGCTATGACTCAGACGAATGAACCCAATAAGGAAACCTGCACCGGGAACTGCTCCAGCTGCCCGTCTGCAACCAAATGCGACGACCCGAGAAATGCGGATGCCCCGAAGGGCCTCCCACCGAAGGCCGATGTCAGCGTCAAACACGTCGTCCTCGTCCTCTCGGGGAAAGGCGGCGTCGGGAAGAGCACGGTCTCGGCAAACCTCGCCTACGCCCTCGCCAACCGCGGCTTTAATACGGGACTCATCGACCTCGACATCCACGGCCCGGACATCCCGAAGATGCTCGGGATCGAGGAAGCCCGCCTCCAGTCCTACGACGGGAAGATCATCGAACCGGTCAAGATCACCGGCAACCTCGCGGTCATCTCCATGGCGTTCCTCCTCCCGGAGCGCAACACTCCCGTGATCTGGCGCGGACCGATGAAGATGACGGTCATCCGGCAGTTCCTCGAGGACGTCAACTGGGGCGATCTCGACTACCTGATCGTCGACCTTCCGCCCGGCACCGGCGACGAGGCGCTCACCGTCGCCCAGCTCGCCCCGAACATCGCAGGCGCGGTCATCGTCACCACCCCGCAGGACGTCGCGGTCCTCGACTCGAGCAAAGCGGCCGAGTTCATCAAGAAACTCGAACTCCGGGTGCTCGGGATCGTCGAGAACATGAGCGGCTTCATCTGCCCCCACTGCAAGGAGGAGATCGATATCTTCGGCAGGGGCGGCGGCAAGAAAGAGGCGGAGCAACTCGGGGTGCCCTTCCTCGGCTCCATTCCGCTCGATCCGGAGATGCGCAAGGCAGCGGACGAAGGAAGGCCGTTCATCATCCGCCAGGCCAAAGCCGAAGAGAGCCCGACCTGGAAGAGTTTCGACGCCATCATGCAGGCTCTGGTAGACCAGATCGAGGAGTAATATGGATTACTCGAGGATTCTTGCCGGCCGGGGGGAGGGCCTCCCGGTCTTCGCGCGGGTCGTCGAGGCACTCGAAGAGTTCGAGGAGTTCCCCTTCCTGCTCGAGCCCATCTACCGCGAGGCCTCGGAACTCGGGGACGACGATCTCGACCGCCTCCGGTTCGGCCTCGTCCGCCTGCAGGTCTACGCCGACATCCACCGCTACGAGGATATGGAGACGGCTCAGCGGATGAAGTACGTGGCCGCCACGATCGAGCGGGTGCTCTTCGGCAAACTCCTCCTCGAGGGGGAGGAAGACGGCAAACAGCAGTGCTGCTGAGCCGGCCGGCCCGAAAAGATCATAGAAGCCCTGCTTTTTTACACCACAAAGAGGCGGCAGCAATCCGCCCAGAAAAAAGAGTTCAGTAGGTCGCCAGGTACCGGTCGAGTTCCCAGGGGTGGACAGCCGTCCGGTAGGCGTCCCACTCGGCTTCGGCAACGCTCGTGAGCGCCTCGACGACGTGGGGGCCGAATGCACTGCAGATGAGGTCGTCGGCGAGCAGGGCCTGGTTCGCCTCGTAAAGGTCTCCGGGCAGCGTCTCGATCCCGGCGCCTTTCCGCTCCTCGACGGACATATGGTAGATATTTGTATCGACGCCCACCGGCGGCTCGATCCTCTCCCGGACGCCCTCCATCCCGGCGGTGAGCATCGCGGCGAAGGCGAGGTAGGGGTTGCAGGTCGGGTCGGGGCTGCGGAACTCGACCCGGGTGCTGTTGCCGCGGGGCGACGGAACCCGGACCAGGGCGGAACGGTTGCCGGCGCTCCAGCTGACGTAGCAGGGCGCTTCATAGCCCGGGACGAGCCGTTTGTAGGAGTTGACCGTCGGGTTCGCAACCCGGGTGATCGCCTTTGCGTGTTTGAGCAGCCCGCCGATGAAGTGCATGCAGGTCCTGGAGAGTTGGAGCGGCGCTTCGGGGTCGTAGAACGCGTTCTTATCGTTCTTCGCGAGCGAGCAGTTGGTGTGCATCCCGCTCCCGCAGATGCCGTAGATGGGCTTTGCCATGAAGGACGCGTGCAGGCCGCGCATCAGCGCAATCGTCTTCGCGGCGAACTTGAAGGAGATGACGTTGTCGGCCGTATGGAGCGCGTCGCTGTACTTGAAGTCGATCTCGTGCTGGCTCTCGGCGACCTCGTGATGGGACGCCTCGATCTCGAACCCCATCTCGGTGAGCGCGAGGATGATCTCGCGCCGGACGTCTTCCGCAAGATCGGTCGGCGCGAGGTCGAAGTAGCCGCCGACGTCCTGGAACTGCGTGGTCGGCCGCCCCTCGTGCATCCGGAAGAGGAAGAACTCCAGTTCCGGGCCGGTGTTGAAGACGTAGCCGTCCTTCGCGGCGTCCTCCATCGCCCTCCGGAGCACGTAGCGCGGGTCGCCTTCGAACGGTTTGCCGCTGGCCTTGTAGACATCGCAGACGAAACGCGCCTCCGCGTAGTCCCCGGACCTCCATGGCAGGAGGGTGTAGGTGGAGAGGTCGGGTTTGAGCACCATATCGGACTCCTCGATCCGGACGAACCCCTCGATCGACGACCCGTCGAACCCGATGCCGCTGGTCAGTGCCTTCTCAGCCTGTTTCACCGGAATCGCGACGTTCTTGGGCATACCCAGGAGGTCGGTGAACTGCAGGCGGAGGAATCGGACATTATCCAGTTCGATACGCTCGAGCATTGCAGAAGTGGCATCACGGGACATGTGGAAGTCTACTTCTATCCGATGAAATAAATACCTATTGACACAAATATTCCCGGGCAGAGTTCTAGAAAACGGCAGTAGAACATTATCTCACCGAGGTTACCATGTGCGGCATTTTTGGTGTAATGGATAAGAGGCGCCAGATGATGGATGGTTCCGGAATCCGGCAGGCCCTCTCCATGATGAATGAGCGCGGCAGCGGCGAGGGGGCGGGGTACGTAGCCTACGGCATCTACCCCGACTACCGGGACTGCTATGCGCTTCATGTCTTCTTTGACAATACTTGCGAAAGCAAAAAAGTTGTCGACGCGACGCTGGAGCAGTGGGGAACGATCGAACATGACGAGGCGATCCCTACGTACGACCAGCCGAATCTCCGGGTAAACTGCACCCCCTGGCGCTACTTCTTCAAGCCCGACGCCTCCCTCGCTCCGGGAAGCGCATCGGCGGAGAAGGACATCGTCACAAATCTTGTGATGCAGATCAACGCCGCGTCGAACGGCGCCCAGGTTGTCTCGTCCGGCAAGAACGTCGGCGCCTTCAAGGCCAACGGCTGGCCCGAGGACGTGGCGGACTACTTCCGGATCGAGGACTACGAGGGCTACATCTGGCTCGCGCACAACCGGTATGCAACGAGCAACCCGGAGAAGTGGGAGCGGCCCGACCCGTTCAACCTGCACGACTGGAGTGTCGTGGAGAACGGTAAGATCACCACCTACGGGACCAACCGGCGCTACGTCGAGAGTTTCGGGTACACCTGCTCGATGTCCACCGACAGCGAGGTCATCACCTACTTAATCGACCTTCTGACGCGCAAGCACGGTCTTGGGATCGACCTCGCCATCCAGGCGTTCGCCCCACCTTACTGGGAGGAGATCGACCGAATGCCCGAAGCCGAGCAGAAACTGAACCGCGCACTCCGGTTCGCCTACGGCTCTGCGACGATGAACGGGCCGTTCACCGTCGTGGCTGCGAACCCCGACATGATGGTCGGGTTCACCGACCGGGGCAAGCTCCGGCCGATGGTCGTCGGCGAATGCGGCAACCGCCTCTACATCGCAAGCGAAGAGACGGCGATCCGGGCGATGGAGCCCGGGATCGAGTCAATCACGCGGCCTGCTGCGGGTGAGCCGGTGATCGGGAGGGTTGCTCCATGAGCAGCAACTTCGGCAGCATGCCGCTCCGCTACCGGATCACGATCGACCGCGAGCAGTGCATGGAGTGCGGACGGTGCATCGAGAACTGTTCCTACGGTGTCTTCCGGCGGGACGGCGACAGGATCCTGATCAACTCCCGAAACTGCACCGCATGTCACCGGTGCATTGCCTACTGCCCCCGGGATGCCATCATGCTCGAGGAGCAGCCCTGCGACTACCGGAGCCATCCGGTGTGGACCCGGACGGTTCGGGAGTCGATCTATAATCAGGCCCGGACCGGCAAGATCATCCTCGCTGGCATGGGCAGCGTCGCGAACCTCCCGATCATCTTCGACCACCTGATGCTGGACGCCTGCCAGGTCACCACACCTCCGACCGACCCGCTCCGCGAGCCCGTTGAGATCCGGACCTACCTCGGCAAGAAGCCGTCGAAGCTGGATCTCCGGCAGAAGCCGAACGGTGACGTCGAGCTCGCCACGGAACTCGCCCCGAACCTCATGATCGAGACGCCGATCCTCCTCGGTCACATGAGTTTCGGTGCAATCAGCCTGAACGCCCACCTCTCGATGGCCCGCGCGGCACAGGAGGTCGGCACCTTCATGGGCACCGGGGAAGGCGGCCTGCACCCGGCTCTCTATCCCTACCAGGACCGGATGATCGTCCAGGTCGCCTCCGGGCGGTTCGGTGTGAACATCGATTACCTTGAGCGCGGCGCCGCGATCGAGCTCAAACTCGGCCAGGGTGCAAAACCGGGCATCGGTGGACACCTCCCGGGAGAGAAGGTCAGCAAGGACGTCTCCAGGACACGGATGATCCCCGAAGGAAGCGACGCGATCAGCCCTGCACCGCACCACGACATCTACGGCATCGAGGACCTCCCCCAGCTCGTCCGGTCTGTCAGAGAAGCGACGGGGTGGAAGAAACCGATCTTTGCGAAGATTGCGGCCGTCAACAACAACGCTGAGAACGTGGCGGCCGTCGCCCGTTCCGGGGTGGACGCCATCGCCATCGACGGGTTCCGCGGCGGGACCGGCGCAGCACCGCGGGTCTTCCGCGACCATGTCGGCATCCCGATCGAGGTTGCCATCGCGACCGCCGACAGGGAGCTTCGCAGGCAGGGGCTCAGAAACGAGGTCTCTCTCATCGCCTGCGGCAGCATCCGGGAGAGCGCAGACGTCATGAAGTCGATCGCCCTCGGCGCTGATGCGGTCTACATCGCAACCGCAGCCCTCGCAGCGATGGGCTGCCGGGTCTGCGGGAACTGTTACCAGGGCCTCTGCCCCTGGGGTATCGCCACCCAGCGCCCGGACCTCGTGGCGCGGCTGGACCCCGACGTGGCATCGAAACAGGTGGCGAACCTGATCCACGCCTGGACGCTCGAGATCACCGAACTGATGGGCGCGGCCGGTATCAACAGCATCGAGAGCCTGCGCGGCAACCGCGACCGGCTCCGGGGCTACATGCTTGACGAGGGGCTCCTCGAAATTCTCGACGTCAAATCGGTGGGAGCGTGAGCATAATGGCAAAACAGGTCACGATCGATGCGAAGGGAGTGCATTACACCCCCTTAAACCAGCAGATCCGGAAGGCTATCGAGGACGGGGCCGACGAGATCGTCGTCAACAACGTCCTCGGGCAGCGGTTCATCGGCGACGGTCTCCGCGGAAACGCCACCATCCGGGTTAACGGTGTCGCCGGCGGAGATCTCGCTATGTTCATGAGCGGGCCGACCGTCATCGTCAACGGCAACGCGGAGCACGCGCCCGGCAACACAATGGATTCCGGGAAAGTGGTGATCCATGGAAGCGCCGGCGATGCGGTGGCGCACAGCATGCGGGGCGGCAAGGTCTTTGTCCACGGGGATATCGGCTACCGTGGCGGGATCCACATGAAGCAGTATGAGACGCAGCGCCCCATACTGGTCATCGGAGGATCCGCCCAGATGTTCCTTGGCGAGTACATGGCGGGCGGCCTCCTGATTGTTCTGGGTCTCAACGGAGCCATGAAGGCCCGCGAGATCGGGAGCGGGATTCACGGCGGTGAGATCGTCATCCGCGGGGACGTGGACGACGCCTGCCTCGCTGCAGGGGCAAAGAAGGTGCCGCTCACAGACGAGGACAGGGCACGGATCGCCCCGGTTATCCGGGAGTTTGCAGGCGACTTCGGGCTTGATCCGGAACCATTGATCAACGCGGACTACACCCGGATCGTTCCTGCGAGCGCAAGGCCCTTTGCCGGGAAGTATACGTGGGAGTGATAGGCATGGAGATGAAGACTTATAAAGACCTGGAGGCCGAGATCTGGGACACTGAACTCTGCTCCGGGTGCGGGGCGTGCGTGGCGGTCTGCCCGGCGGATGCCCTCCGGTTCGAGCCGGGGAACACCGACACACCGGTGAACATCGGCTACTGCAAGGCCGAGAACGACTGCGTGCCCTGTGGGGCATGCTACGCGGCCTGTCCGCGGGTCGACCTCGCGGCGCAAGGGAAGATGCTCGGGTCGTATCAGGATATCGTTGCGGCCCGGTCGGTATTCACCGTTGAGCGGAAACAGAGCGGCGGTGCGGTGACGGCAATCCTCGTGAACGCTCTCGATGAGGGGCTGATCGACGCGGTCGTCACCGTGACGAGAG
>Ga0265294_10002485_pt1 | contig 24179 bp, 2 predicted proteins | sample MunlanPumphouse3_FD_192504 | JGI IMG/M metagenome (GOLD analysis project Ga0265294, IMG submission 192504) | Groundwater microbial communities from a municipal landfill in Southern Ontario, Canada - Pumphouse #3 | ecosystem: Environmental > Aquatic > Deep subsurface > Groundwater | place... | reverse complement strand
GGGGCAATATGATGCGGCGAAGGTTTTAGGTTTTACCCCGGTCCAGACCTTTATCAGAATCATTCTTCCTCAAATGATCAAAATAGTTTTGCCTTCTGTGGCGAATGAGGTTATTACGCTGGTGAAGGATACTGCTTTAGTATATGTAGTAGGCTTGGGTGAACTTTTGCGTTCGGGGAAAATAGCCTCTAATCGAGATGCCTCTTTAGTGCCTTTAGTGATGGTAGGTGTGTTTTACTTAGCCCTGACCTGGGTTCTAACAAAGCTTTTCCAAAGGATAGAGAAGAGATATGCTTATTATCAATAAGGGGCAGGGAAAAATTAATAAAGCAAGATGGGTAAGGGGAAAAAAGCATGTTGTTGAAGGTAGAAGGATTGTGTAAAAGCTTTAAAGGGAAACAGGTTTTAAAAAATGTCGGCTTTGCCTTGCATTGTGGAGAGATCTTGGCAATAATTGGGCGTTCCGGTTCGGGAAAGACAACGATATTAAGATGTATCAATAACTTAGTGAAGTGTGACCGAGGAACGATTATCGTGGATGGAACTGTTCTCTGTAAAGATCAGCAGGAAGAGAAAAGTGTCTATGCTAAACCGGCGGAAATGTTGCAAATAAGAAAAAAGTTAGGCATGGTTTTTCAAAGTTTTAATCTTTTTCCACATATGTCTGTTTTAGAAAATATTATTGAAGCCCCTGTCCATGTTTTTGGTATAGCCCGCCCAGAAGCGGAAGAAAAAGCGAATGCTCTTTTGGCAATGTTGGATCTGCAAGATAAAACCTCTGCCTACCCTTTTGAACTCTCCGGCGGACAGAAGCAAAGGGTGGCTATTGCGAGGGCTTGTGCCTTAAACCCGTTAGTGATGTGTCTGGATGAACCGACTTCAGCCTTGGATCCGGAGTTGAGGGAAGGGATAGCCGTAACGATAGAGAAACTGGCTGAACAAGGGATGGGTATTTTATTAATCACCCATGATATGGCCTTTGCGAAAAGGGTTGCTCATCGTGTCATCTTTATGGAGGCAGGGCAGATTATTGAAGAAGGCAGTAAAGAGGAATTTTTTGACCATGTGGAGAATGAAAAGATCAAAAAATTTGTGATTGGGTAAGCTCGGACTTTTAACACCTAATCTCCGCTGGTATTCAAATCCTTTAGGTCGTATTGGTCAACAAGTGCGTTAATTCCACCACAATAATTTTTATAAAAATTATTGTGGTGGAATTAAATATTTGGTATAATTTTCATAAATCCGTTTAATCTTAAGCAGATGATAAAAGAAGTACTTGTTCAATAGTCGATAGTAGGTGCCTGATATGTTAAAGATAAAATTCAAAAGATTCATTGTAATTATTGTTATTGTAATTTTTATTTTTGGAATATTTGCTAGTGTAGGAAATATAATTTTTATTAAGGAACCGCTTAACTTAAATTCTGCAAAAAACCTTAGTTCTGTTCAAGACCTCATCGATGAAGCCAAAGAACACCACGAGGCCGGTCGAAACGAGCAAGCTTTGGCTTGCTTCACAAGTGCCATTGAAAAATACCCATCTGATGTTCAGGCTTATCTGGAACGCGGTAATTTGCTTTATGAAATGGCAGCATACTCTCAAGCCCTAGCTGATTTTGATAAGGCGGTAAGTCTGGAGCCGAGTAACAGCCGTATCTATCTGCAACGCGGACAAATTCAGTTGGCGCTCAATGACTCCAGCGCAGCGCTTACTGATTTAAGTCAGTCGGTTAATTTGGATCCTAATCTTTGGGAAGCTTTTTTTTTACGGGGTAAGTTATATGGGTTGTTGAGGTCACCGCATGAGGCCATTAGGGATTTTGGTGTCGTCATCCAAAGTCAGCCCCAAAACAGGGACGCTCTTTGGGAACGCGGATCTGCGTATGCAAGCCTGCAACAATGGCCACAGGCGATACAGGATCTCAATGCTTTATTAGACCTTGAACCTGGCAATATCGAAGGTCTGAAGCTTCGCGCCAAGGCTTATCAGAGTATGGAGAATTTAGAAGCGGCCTGGCAAGACTTGAACCGGGTGAACGAATTAGCGGGTCCTTCCGTGGCAGTATTTCTCGACCGCGGGATTATCTGTTTCAGCAAAAACGATCTACAAGGGGCTATCGCTGAGTGGAGCAAGGGAATAAAACTGGATCCGGAACAAACGGCGTTATATATTAATCGCGCTATTGCCAAGGGTCGGTTGGGTCAGTTTGATGCGGCTCTGACCGATTTGCATAAGGCCAAGCGGCTGGATCCGCAAAATGAGATGGTGTCCAACAGCCTTGGGGATATCTATTATGCCGGGAAGGAATACCCCCAAGCGATTAAATATTATACAGAAGCTATTAAATACGGAATAGAAGGAGTCGCAGTTTATGTTAATCGTGGGAACTCCTATCGTGAGACCAACAGGAAGGCAGAAGCTATGGCGGATTTTAACAAAGCCATCAGCCTTGCCCCTGATTATTTTGAAGCCTACAACAATCGCGGCAGCCTTTTCCTTGTGTTAGCCGATTACGATGCCGCCCGGAAGGATTTTACCAAGGCGATCAGTATTAACCCAAGCTCCATGGCGGCCTATTATAATCTGGGGAATACCTATTATACCAAAGGGGAATTAGAGAATGCGGTTACCGAATGGAGCAAAGCGATTGGGCTGGATCCCAATCAGGCCTTACTCTATGTGAATCGGGGCATTGCCCATGAACAATTAGGGAGGCTTGAAGACGCTCTTAGTGATTTCGAAAAGGCAATTAAACTTGATGCAAGATTTGGCAGCGCCCATCTTAATTTGGGGAATATCTTTTATCAACGTAAGGAATATGCTAAAGCAATCGAGACTTATCAGCAGGCTTTAGAATATGTGCCCGATGAACCACAGGTATATTTTAACCGCGGCAATGCTTACCGCGATTCCAGCCAGACAGAGGCGGCGTTGGCCGATTTTAATGAGGCCATTCGCCTTTCTCCCGGATATTTTGAGGCCTATAACAACAGGGGCAGTATTTACCTCTTAACAGGCAATTATGAGCAAGCGATCAGCGATTTTTCACAGGCCATCAGCATTAATCCTGCCTACATATATGCCTATTACAATCGGGGGCTTGCTTATCTGCAGAGTGGGCAGAATGAACCGGCCGCAAAGGACTTCAGCGAGGTGCTGGCCAAGAGTCCGGAGATAGTAACCTGTTACGTCCAACGCGGACTGGCATATTTCCAGATGAGTAGGTTTGAAGCAGCCATTCAGGATTGGCAAACTTATCTTAAGTATGATCCCCAGGATGTGAATTCTAATTACCGAATTGCCTTGGCCTATTTCAATCTTAAGGCTTATGACCGAGTGATAGAATTCTTAGATAAAACCATTTCTCTGGATCCGCAAAATGGGAGCGCTTATTACCAACGCGGTAATGCCTATTTTATACAAGCGAAATATGAGGAAGCTGTGCGCGATTATACGCACTCCCTTGAATTGGGGATGAATTCGGACACGGTTTATTTTAACCGGGCTGCCTCATACTACAATCTCAATAAAATTGAGCCGGCTAAAGCCGATTTTCAGAAGGTAATCGCCGTTTCCAAGAATGAAAAGCTTATTGCCGATGCGAAGAAGTCTCTGGCAGGGATTCGTTAAGCCGATAATTGAGGAGGTTCTAATGGAGCAATCAATATTTAAAAACCGCAAAACATACTGGGTTAAAAGCATTGTCTGCATCAGCATTTTGATGGTGGCTTTGCTTTTTTTTGTCTGTCCGGTGGAAACCTTTGCTTTAGAGGGCGAATCTGCAATTTCGGCAGATTCCTCTCCGGAAATCCAGAACGAAGTTCCTGCGGATGAGGATGAAGTATTTGCAGATGTGGAAGAAACATCTACAGATGAGAGTGGAACACCTGCAGATGAAAGCGAACCCCCCGCAGATGAGAGTGAAACACCTGCAGATGAGAGTGAAGTATTTGCAAATGAGAACGAAGCTCCTCCGGAGAAGGATGAGGTTCCTGCAGATGAAAACGAATCTTTCGTAGATGAGGAGGGAACTCCTGCAGATGAGAACGAAGTTTCTGTCTCTGTTCAGGAGATGATTAATGCGGCGGCAAAGGAGAATATTGCCGGCAGCACTATCTATTTAGATGGCGGTATCTATAATGAAGATTTACAGATCGATGCTTTAACGGATTCCGGATGCAATGGTCTGCAGCTTATCGCTTCCGGAAACGGTGGTACCCCGGTAATCAACGGACAGGTCACCATGAACGGTCTCGTCGGTTTCACGCTGCAGGGTATTCAAGTCAATGGAACGATAACTGTGCAGGATTCTTGCGATGTGACGATCCAAGGAACCACAGCAGATGATACTCTCCAGGTAAACCTCCGGGGTACGGTAAATAACATCACGGTGGATGGTGCCGGCGGGAACGATAACATCCTGCTCACCGGATCCGCTCACGAAAGCTCAGCGGAAGATACAGCACCGCCCGGCGTTTCTCCTTCTAATCCCGGGACAGATCCGCCGCAAACCGAGGAACCAAAGAAATCTGCTGTTGCGGTAAACGGTGGTAGCGGAGATGATCAATTAACGGTGGATTTCGGTCAGGGGAATCCCATCCCGCAAACCGGGCTGAGCTATGACGGCGGTGATGACTATGATGTGATTACGCTCCAAGGCGGTTCCTTCCAAAACAGTGAATATCAGGCCATCAATGCTCATGCGGGAACAATCAAATTGGATGATACCTTGATTCGCTATACCAATATTGAACCGATAGAGGATAAGACGGTAACCGATCAGATTACTTTTAAGGGTACGGAGAACAGTGATACGGTAACGATTGCAGATGGACCTCTTGTGGAGGACAATGCTACGATAACGATAGACAGTCTCGATTTCGAAAGCATAAATTTCTGTAACCACGCCAAGGTCATTTTTGACGGTCTGGCCGGAGATGATATTATAACCTTAAATCTGAGTAAACCATCTACCGGGCTAACTTCACTAATGATTGTTGGCGGAGCCGGAAAGGATATGATCCGGAATTCGGGTAATAGTATTCTGCTGGCCGGTATTGATCTTTCCCTGCAGGCGGAAAACATCATTATTAATGGAGGCGAAATAAAGGGCAAGAATATCAGCCTGAGTGCCGAGACCATTGCGGGAAGCTCCAATCCGTTTGCTGATGTGGAGAACAAAATTGAACTTAATGGTACTACAATTACAGCCACAGGAGATCTGCTTATTCGGGCCACAAGCAAACAAGAATTGCCTTCGATTACTAACGGTATCCTAGAGGTCAAAAAGACGGGTGCCCAAATTACGGTGACCGATACGACATTGACAGTCACAACCAATCTAAGCATTATTTCTGAGGCCGGGCTGGAAATGAAGCTCGATAATGTTTTGCTGATCCTGCCGCTGGATATGACGGTGGCGGTAGCCGATACTTATGCGAGGGCAATTGTGGAGGGAACTTCCGTTCTTAATGCGGGTGGAGTGCTCCTGCTTTCCGCTGTTTCTAAGGTCACGGTCACTTCCCGTTCCAAGTCAACAGGCAGAGACGGTTCCATGGCTTTTGCCGTTTCCGTAATAAGCAATAGCGCCGAGGCCTTGCTGCGGGGTAGTGCTGCTGCTACTTCCGGAGGTAATACTACTATCAAAGCACAGAGCAACTTCGCGGTAAAAACGATAGCCGATGGATATGCGGCAACTGATTCATCGGGGGGCGGAGCTTCAGTCGCTGTTTCTTCCTTAGATAATACGACGAGAGCAGGTATTTACGAAACTGCTTCCATTATAGATAGTGCTTCTCTTGATATTATTGCCAACGCTTTAAACAATATTATCACAGAATCACAAGCGAAGGCTAAGGGTTCCGGCGATCCTCTCGGTTCCGTATTAGCTGAACAGGTAGAAGGAAAAGATCTTCTCACAGCGGAGCTGCAGAGCGAAATTATGACTTTATTCAACAAAATGGCCGAGGGAACCGGCGAAGTAGAAGCAGGGAAGACTGGTTCAAGCGTGCAGGCAGCCGGTGCCTTTTCCTTCGGCAAGATTAACAACGCGACAGAAGCGGTTATCGGCAGTACCGGACTTGTTAAGTCGAGCGGAAAAATCAATCTTACTTCCAAGTCCCTCACGAATGATACGGTATTGGCCAGTGGTATGACCACCGAAGGAAGTGAAGGAAGTATAGGCGTGGGAGTAGCAATCGCCATTCTAAAAGCGGATAACCGCAATCAGGCCTATGTTGGTGAAAATGGTAAGGTTGAGGCTGCCGGATTATCTATTTCTGCCTTAGCGATAGATTACACCGTAGACCCGTCGACGGCGGACACCATTAATAACTTTGTTGTTAAGGCCTATGCCGGGCAGGGTGCTGCCGATAAAGTAGGGATTGGCGGAGCCATGACCTTGGATCTTGTAAATAACAACTCTCAGGCTTATATAGGAAAAAATGTCAGTATTAAATTAGGTGACGGTGATGCGGAAATCGCCTCCACCAACCAGACTAAGGCAATAAATTTGGCGAACGGGGCACCTACGGAAGCTGAGGAAGATGCGGTTGCGGATCGCTTTTCCGGTAGCGATGCGGGTGATGGAGACGAGATTGCGCCAGAGGTTGGGATCGGTGCCGCCGTGGCTCTGAATATCGCTAATGTAATCAGCCGCGCTTATGTGGAAGACGGTGCTATTTTAACCGGTGCTAAAGATATCAGCCTTAGCTCTGATGCCAGTGCTGAGGCCAATACCGAAGGTTCTGCCGGTGCGGCAGGAGGAACGGCGGCTGTTCCCGTTCTGGCCATTACTATTCTTTTGACTCAGGGCGTAACCGGTTTTGGTAACGGCAATAAACAGACCCTGAGTGGTAAGCTGACCGCTACCGCCAAGAATATCAGTAAAGCCGAGACCAAGGCCGGCGGTAAAGCAGGCGGTTCTAAGGTAGCGCTCGGAGCGGCTGTGGCGATCAATATTGCAGACCATAAAGCCTATGCTACCACCGCGCGAAATATCGAGGCCGGTGGGGCTGTAACCTTCCGTGTCCAAGGGGCGGCGCGAGGTCACAGCACCGCGGAGGCAAGTGCCAATGGCGGAGAAAAGGAAGCCGATGACCCCGACCCTGACTCGGGCGCAGAACCTCCTGATTCCGGCGGAGCAGATGGCGATCCGGCGACAGGTGGTGTAGATGAACTACTGAACAGATTTCTCGGTTTCATGGACGGTCTTTCTGAAGATGAAGGGATTGAACTCCAAGAAGCGGCAGGCGGGGAAGACGCCGGTCGCATCCCGACAGAATCACCGCAGAAAGCCGAGACCGGTGAAGGCAGTATTAATGTTGCCGGAGCAGTAGCTCTGAATATACAAACAACTTCTTATGAAGCATCTATTTCTACCGGGATTACCGTGATCTCCGGCGGAGTTTTAACCCTAGCTGCCGATAGCAATACCGATTCCGCAGTCATCGCTGACGGCAGTGCAGTTAAAGCCGAAGGTGAGGATTCTGCTAAAACAGGGGTCGGTGTGGCGGTAGCTATTAACGTAGTCAAGACCACAACCGAAGCCTACATAGCCAGCGGAGCAATCGTAACAGCCGGAGGCTTAGATATCATCGTCGGTATGACTGAGCTGGATACGGAAACAGAAGGTGTTAAAGACATCGTTAATACCCATACTGTAACAGCTACCTCCGGAGCCGGAGCCTCCAACGTGGGCGTCGCCGGAGCAGTAGTCGTTAATGTTTTGACTAATAAAGCTTTGGCCTATACAGCCGGCAGTGTCACGATCAGCATACCAGCAGGCAGCACGGCAGACGGCAATGTTAGGATCGCTGCAGTCAACAAAAATGAGAGTACGTCAACTGCCGGAACGTCAGTCACCATGGAAGGGGAAAATGCCTCGGTAGGTGTAGGCGCCTCTTTTGCCACCAATATCATTACGACTAAGGCTTTAGCTTATGTGGCTGATAACGCCAATCTTACGGGAGCCATCGGGTTAAGCATAATGGCAACGTTGGTAAGTGCGGTGGAAACTACGGCTACTGCCGGAGCCGATCCCATTGAGGATATCTCCGGTGACGATAGCGGCTCAGCGGCTAAAACCGCATTGGATGCCGCCGTCGCTCTGACTATTGTCACTAATGAGGCGAAGGCTTACACAGGCAGTAACAGTACTATCTCTGCCGGTGGGAACGCTATAATAAAGGCTGACAGCACCAGCACAACATTAACCAAAGCTGAAGGCAATTCTTCAGGGTCTAAGGTAGCCGTAGGAGCTGCCGTGGGTGTAAATGTCATCAATGCTATTACGGAAGCGGCCATCAAGGGGAATGGCAGCATCGGTGGTAGTTTGACTGTAGAAGCAACGACTGTGAATAGGGACGATGTCTTTGCCCTAGCCACTGCTCGTGGATTAAGCCTAGAACGTTATATGGCTAAGTTTAATAAAACCGAAGATGAAATACTGAGCGGAGATTTCGGCAGTAGTGATGGCACAGGCGATAAAAAGCCTGCCAGCGCGAAAGCTCTTGAAACATATGATGTTAAAACCGCACAGACTATTGACCAAACCGGCGGCACAACCGGTGAAAACAGCCAGAGCCAGCAGAAAATCTGTCTTGCCGCAGCAGTCGGGGTTAACGTCATGACCCACAAAACCATAGCCTCCACCGGCACAGGTTCTCTCAGCGTAGGCGGCAATATCCTTGTCAAGTCCACCGGACAGAACAATTTTGAAACCCTGGGGACAGGGGCTGCCGTTGGTGAAGGCAACAGTATAGGAGTGGGGGTCGCAGTCAGTAATATCTTCAATGAAACAACTGCTTCTTTGGGTTCAGTGGATGCCAACGGGTATGACATAACTGTCACGGCAACATCCAGTCAGAACATGACCGGAGCATACCTTTCCAAGCTGGGGGCCCAGGCCATTGCCGGAGCAGGTTCCGGGAAAGACGGTAAGTTTGGGGTAGCCGGTGCTTTAGCACTTATTAATTCCGCAGCTAAAACAGAAGCCTATATCGCTCCCAATGCCGTAATTGCCAATGCCGGAACCATTACTATCACTGCCGAAGAAACCAGCAAGCTGGCCGTCAGGGCCTGGGGAGTTGCCATCGGAGGTAAAGTCGGAGTAGGGGCAGCTTTTGCCATTATTTATTCCAGTAACCAAATCAACGCTTATATTGGCACGGATGCAAAAGTAACAGCGGAAGCGCTGGTTATCAAAGCCGAGAAGAAGCGTGTTGATTTAAGCGATTTTGACATAGGCTTTGATTTTACTGAGAATAATTTTAAGGCCAATATATTTGAGGGATTAGAGTACGCTAATTTCCTCAGCAGCAACAACTATTATGCCGATGCCATTGCCGGAGCCGCTTCCAACCAGGATGCAGCCCTGGCCGGAGCCTTTGTAGTCCTGGTTTTTAAGAACGAAACCAAGGCATTTATAGCTGATAATGCAGAAGTAACAGTCACCGGAGATATTAGGATCAACAGCAAGGCGGATGTAACCGCCAAAGCCTTCGGCGGTTCGGTAGCCGCAGCCGAAAAGGTCGGTGCGGGACTGACCACCGTTAATATCATAAATTATGACAAGATTAAAGCTTATATCGGCCAAGACGCAACTGTCACTGCGGGTGGAAACATTGTTATTACAGCGGATGCGGATCAGGAACTGACCATTATCTCCGTGAGCGGTTCCGGGTCCGGCAAAGCCGGTATATCCGGAGTCTTTGCGGTAATCTATACGGAAAACACCTGTGAGGCCTATCTTGCTCAGAGGTCTGCTGTTAAAGCAGGGGGCTCTTTGGGCATTACAGCCACCAATGATACAAAGACATATTTAATCGCGGGGGGAGCGTCCGGCGGGGGTACTGCCGGGGTAGGCGGTTCCTTTGCGGTTTTGATTATTGCCAATGATACTTTAGCTTATATCGGTGAAAGCGCAGTCGTTGATGCCAAAGCTGCCATAACTCTTAGCGCCGGAGCCGGTGAAGTGAATGTCACGGCCGTAATCAGCGGCGCCGGGGGCGGTAAGGCAGGAGTAGCGGCATCTGTAGCTGTTAAGACCATTAAGAGCAATACCCAGGCTTATCTTGGGGCAGGGGCAAAAGTAAATAGCGATCCTCTTTACTGGGGGGTCGGGCAGACCATCTCGCTTACCGCAACAGATACGACTACCCTAGTCGGCGTTTCCGGGAGCGGTTCCGGCGGAGGTACCGCCGGAGTGGGTGCCTCCAATGATACCACCGTGCTGTTCAAGACAGTGAAGGCTTACATTGCGGATGCGGTAGAAGATGACAAGGATACACCTGAAGATGACAGTATACCCGCGGCAGAAGTCAATGCCAACGGTAATATTATCCTTTCAGCAGAATCAAGTGAAAAGGTCATTTCCATTACCGCGGGTTTTGCAGGGGGCGGTAATACGGGAGTGGGCGGAGCCATATCCCTTCTGGTTTCCACCAATGAGATAGAGGCCTATATCGGTAAAGCGGCTGTAGTCATCACAAACGGCAGTATAGCCATTAGTGCCGTTGATGATTTGAACGTAGTGATGATAGCTGGCAGCGGAGCCGGCGGGGGTACTGCCGGAGTAGGTGGTTCCATAGCAGTTTCTACCATAATTAATAATCTTCAGGCTTATGTAGGGGAGAAGGCCGAGGTAACTGCTTTAGGAAATGGGACTCCGGTATCCTTCTTTACCGGGGGAAGCGGTAAAGCCAAAAATGAGTCCAGAGGCCTTTTGATAGGGGCCTACGGCACGGAAGATATTGTCCTGACCGTAGTCAGCGGAAGCGGCGGCGGTACTGCAGGTATAGCCATTGCGGCAGGAACAAATGTAATCAAGAATACTACCCTGGCCTATATTGGGGACGGGGCTAAGATAAATACAGACAATACCGGAGCCCATGCCGATCAGGAAGTACGCGTGGCAGCAGTGGATGAGACGTTGATCGTAGATATAATCGGAGGCGCTGCCGGCGGGGGAACAGCCGGAATGGGCGCTGCCATGGATGTTATCGTTTTGGTGAAGACTACCAAAGCCTATATTGGGAGTGGAGCTTTCGCCGCCGCTCAGATCGCCATCAAAATTTCTGCTCTGTCTCAGGATGTCGTAACCTCCACTGCCATTAGCGGAGCCGGCGGGGGCACTGCCGGAATAGGCGGGGCAGCCAGTGTTGTGGTAGTAAGCAATCAAACGGAAGCCTCTACAGGGAAAAGCGCGACCCTTCTTTCTCAAGGCAGTATCAAAGTCTTTGCTGCTGATGATGCTACTTTAGTAGTAAGTGCACTGGCAGGCAGCGGCGGCGGCACAGCCGGGGTAGGCGGGTCTTTGGCCGTGGTTGTATTTAACGGGACTACCAAGGCTTATCTTGGCAACGGTACTGTCGCTAATGCTAAAGGGAGCTTGGAAGTGCTGGCTGATACCACAGAGAATGTAATCACCACTGCTGTTGGTTGTGCAGGTGGCGGGACAGCAGGAGTAGCGGGTTCTTTGAATATTAAAGTGATTACTGCCACCACTCAAGCCTATATTGGGGCAAATGCCCGGATTAATCAGGACGCAGCTTATGAAACCCTCAACCAGTTTGTTAAAGTGAAAGCTAGTGACCAGGTAATTGACGTGGGTCTGGCCGGCTCGGGCGCAGGTGGCGGTGCGGCGGGCGTCAGCGGATCGGTGGATCTGATTATAATCCGCAATCTGACCTCGGCCTTTATCGGCGACGGCGCTTGGGTCAATGCCCTGATGGATATTGATGTCCTGGCGGATTCGGATAAATATGTTAATTCCCTGGTAGCCACCGGCTCGGGCGGAGGAACTGCCGGAGTGGCCGGAGCTTTGTCCATCGTGGCGATCGGTTCCCTCTTTGACTCCCATGCCGTAAGCGGGTTAACAGGCAAGACGGAAGACGGTCAGCCGGTGAAAACCCAGGATCTGGTCGATAATCAGATAAAAACCAGTCCCCTTGGCAGCTTAATGGGTGGCTCGGCCGAGGCCGGTCAGGCCAAAAATATCATCAATGCTGAAACAGGGAAGTTTGGGATAAGCGCTGCTTTTAACAATCCTTCTACGGTCGCCTTGAATAATACCCAGGCTTTTATCGGACCGGGGGCTAAGGTGAATGCGGGAAGAAATCTAACTGTAAAAGCTGATGACAAGACAGTGGTTATTGTGGCAGAAGCTGCCGGTTCGGGCGGCGGCGCCGCCGGTGTAGCCGGAGCTATTGCGGTTATCCTTGTCCATGATGCGGCGGAAGCCTTCATCGCGTTTGATGCCGAGTCCCTCAATACTGAGACTAATGCGGGCGGCAGCACTATCGTGGAGGCCAATACCTCCGACAACATCTTTGCCGCCGGGATCACCGGCAGCGGCGCAGGGGCGGTGGCAGTAAACGGCGTAGCCATGGTTAATGTCATCCGCAGTGAGGCGCTTGCCTATATCGCCGCTAAGGCCCAGGTTAACCAGAACCTGGCTTATACCACGGATCTCCAGTCGGTCTGCGTGCTGGCCAACGGTCATACCTATATCGTAGCGGTAGCCGGATCCGGCGGCGGCGCCGGGGCAGCCGCCGTAGGCGGTGCTGCTAATATCGGTGTGCTGACAAAGAACATTAAAGCTTTTATCGGTGAAAATGCCCGGGTTAACGCCCGGAAGGATCTTGTGGTTTCGGCGGAATCCACCCAGCTCCTGGTAGCGGTGACCATCTCGATTTTCGGTGCCGGGGCAGCGGCTGTGAGCGGGGATGTGGGAACTTTCAACTTTGACAATACTACCGAAGCTTATATAGCTCAGGGTGCGATTGTTGATTCTGAGGGCAACATCAAATTATCGGCAGCCGACGATTCCCTCTTGATTTCCATAGTGGCTGTGGGCAACGGCGCCGGGGCGGCAGCCGTTGGAGCAGCCATCAGCGTAAACACCATTACGAGCCGGACCAGGGCTTATATAGCCGGGGGTGCCACGGTCAGGGCCCGGGGGAACGCTGCCGGAATCAGTGTTTACACAGGCCAAATCGGTGCAGCGGGAGCTTTGCCGGCGGGAGCCTGGGATGTAGACCGGAATATTGACTTAGACGGTGACGGCAAGTCCGATGTCCAGGCAGTTAACAAGCAGCCGGATCTGGATCAGGACGGTTCTCCCGATGGCAACCTTAATGGTAAAGTTAACTTTGATGTAGACAGTAAAAAAGCTGATGGCTCAAATGATGCCAGTAAAAATATCGACCTTGCCGCTGAGGGAATCGGGGCGAAGCTTTCGGAAAGCGTCAGAGGCCTCTCCGTGACAGCTGTTTCCAATCAAAAGTTCATCACTGCTACTATTGCAGTGGCCGGGGCCGGCGCAGCAGCTGTAACGGGTGCAACTACCGTAAACGTCTTGAACGCAGTTACCGAGGCTTATGTGAGTGGCGGCGCTATTATCAATGATAATAACGAAACCGCTTCCAGTGAACAGGCGGTTCGTGTGAAGGCAGTTAGCAACGCTCTGATGGTTATGACCGAAGGCAGTATCGGCGCAGCCGGTGTTGCCGGTGTCAGCGGTTCGTTCAACATCAGTATTATCAGTAATATTACCAAGGCTTATCTGGGCGGGACGGTCAAAGCTCGTCAGGATATTCAGGTTATAGCTCTTTCTGACGAAAACCTGCAGGTAATTACGGCTAACGTCTCCGCCGGCGGTATTGCCGGAGCTGGAGCAGCGGCCGGTGTAGCCGTCTTAAACGGCGAGACCCTGGCCTATGTCCTCCTGGCCTCCGACCTTCAGGCCGGCAGGGATCTTAATGTTTACGCCCAAAACAACGGATTCGTCAATGTAGATACAATCAGCGGCGCAGGCGGCGGGATAGCCGGCGTGGGCGGCGCTGTCACAGTGGCGGCGATTACTCATACCACCGGAGCTTATGCGGAGAACGCTCTCGCTCTCGGCTCAGCAGCGAAGCTTTACGCGGCAAGAATCCTGGAGGTCAAAGCCGAAGGTACGGAAAACATCAACGGAGTAGCTGTGAGCGGCGCAGGTGGCGGGGCGGTCGGAGTAGCCGGGGCGATTATTGTCAAAATTGTGAATACCACAACTCAAGCTTATCTCGGAAATTATACCCAGATTAATCAGAATAACCTGGTTGGGCTGGCAGAAAATCAGACTGTCAGGGTTTGGGCGATTGATACAGTTTTATCCGACGGGGTGGCAGGCTCCGGATCTATTTCCGGAATAGCCGGTGTGGGCGCAAGCCTAGACGTCACCATCATCAGAAATACCGTGACCGCGTTTATCGGGCAAAATACCGTCATCTATGCCGAACGGGACAGCAGTGCGGCAGAGCCGGCCGGAAATGTCGAGGTTAAAGCCGACTCCATTAAAAACATAGAAAGTACTGTAATTGCGGCTGCCGGGGGCGGTACTGCCGGTATTGGCGGAGCCGTAGCCGTAATCTCCTTGGGGGCTAAGCTAAACAGTGACAGCCGGGAAAGCATCGGAAGTGCCGCCTCTTTTGTAGATAGGGAGATTTCCGCGGATTTGGTATCCGGAAAACTGGGCGATTCCGAGTACGTTCAGGAAACTGAAGACAATATGTCGACTAAAGTTACCGGACTGAAGGTTTCCGGCTATCTTAATGAGAGCAATACAGCATCCCTGAACAAGACCCGCGCCTATATCGGCGCCGGGGCTAAGGTGACCGCAGATAACGATATAAACGTAAGCGCAAGTGACTCTACCTGGGTTTCCATTCTAGCCGGGGGAACCGGTGTAGGTGGTGTGGTAGGAGCCGGCGGCGGGATCGGCATTGCCACCATTTATACTACTACCGAAGCTTTTGTGGGCGGAGGGGCACAGCTTAGCGCCAATGGAGATATAACTATTCAGGCTGTTAATAAGGAGCAAGACGGCAAGACAACAAGCATCGAGGGTTTTGCCGGCGGAGCAGGCCTGGTGGGTCTGGGTGCGGCCGTAGCCTATTTGGACGTGGAGAACAATGTCCGGGCGTATCTGAATGAGTATGTGCAAGTTTTAAAGGCTGACAGTTTAGAGGTTTTGACCACTGCCGAGAATAAAATTACCGCAACAGCCATAGGCGCCAGTGCCGGCGCCGGTGCGGCCGGAGCTTCCTTGGCCCGGGCAAAACTGACGGGCACGATGGAAGCCTATCTGGGTAACGGTGTTGTTGTAGGTAATGTAGATTCCCTGAAAGTTTCAGCAATATGGAAACCCAAGGCTGACGCCTTTGCCGTGGCAGGGGCTGCCGGGCTCTTAGTGTCGGGTAGCGGTGCTGTGGCTCTTGTTGACATTGATCCGGTTATGAAAGCCTATTTAGGCAATAACGTAGTTGCAAAAATAAGCGGTGATCTGATCATCGGTGCTGAGGTTACTCCCCAGGGGACGGCAGAAGCGACGGGCGTAAACGTCAGCGGAGGTATTGGCGCCGGGGCTTCTGTTGCTGAAACCAAAGTAGCACCCATAGTGGACGCCTATATTGGCAGCAACACTGAGATTATCTGCGGCTTCCAGTCACTGACAGGGAACCCCATCCTTACCTTCTCTAGCAATGCTCTGTTTGAGGGTGGCGGGATCAAATTTGTCTATATTGAGGCTTCTCTCGAAAATGCTACCTTGTCTTTCAATCCCCGGGCTGACGGGGGGTACGATACTATTACCAGAAGCAGCGGCAGTTGGCTTGAGGATGGTTTTGCCCCCAGTTTCTTTGTTACTGTTACCGAGGGCGACAGTTCCGCAGTTTACCAGGTCAGGACGGTGTCCGTTCTGGTTCTCACCCTGGAGACCCAAGGTGCCTTCACAGCCCGGGATAATGTCCCCAAGATTACGGTCACCAGCGGCAAGCCGCCCAGTGAAATCAGGCGTGATTCCGGGAACTGGGCGGAAGATGGCTTCTTTGCCGGACAATTAATTGAAATTAAGGGTACTGCCCATAACAACGGATATTTCCAAATCGAGTCTATCTCTGCCGACGGACGCATCCTGTATCTGGATGTCAGCGGGGAGGTAAACCCGGAAACGATCAGCAGCGGGCAGCAGATCACCATCAATGGCGATGCCCCCGACCGGATCAGGAGAGACAGCGGCAGTTGGCTTGCCGATGGTTTTGCGGCCGGTCAGTTCATCAGGGTTACCGGTACGGATAAGAACAACGGAATGTACCAGATCAAGTCTATTTCCGCAGATGGCAAGCTACTAACCTTACATACGTACGATACCTGTCAAAGAGAATCCACAACCGGAGCCCTCTTTGCCCGCAGTTACCAGAAACTGCCCGACAGCCCTACGGTAATCTTCTCCAGTGAGTCTGTCTTTAACGGCGGCGGCATCACCTTTGCCTATATCACCGCTTCCCTGAATGACGCTACTTTGTCCTTTATTCCCCAGGCTAACGACGGTTACGATATCATCACCCGGGAAAGCGGCAGCTGGATCGAGGATGGCTTTGCAGCGGGTTATGGCATTATCGTAACAATCGGTGGAGATGTAGCCAATTATCAGGTCAGAGCGGTGTCCGATCTGGTACTCACCCTGGAGACTCAGGGTACCTGGGCCGAAATCCGGGAAAATGTTGAGCATGTTTCGGTTAGCAGCAGTCAGCCCTATGGTAAAATCACGCGAAGTTCCGGTAGTTGGGTCGAGGACGGGTTCTTATCGGATCAGTCCATTGAGATTAGCGGGACAGCCAATAATAACGGGACTTATCAAATAACATCTATTTCCGCCGACGGACGGACTTTGTATCTGAAGACCGGCGGGGTAATAACCCCTGAGACTATCGGCAGTGAGAAGCATATTACGATTAGCGGTGATGCCCCTGACCGGATGTGGAGAGACAGCGGCAGTTGGAGCGAGGACGGGTTTGCCGCCGGTCAGTTGATTAAAGTAAGCGGTACAGAGGATAATAACGGCACATACCGGATTAAGTCCATTTCTGCCGACGGCAAGTTCCTGGTTCTGGAGTCAAATTCCAGTCTAAAAAGAGAGACAATCGCCGGCGCTCTTTTCGCCGGGGGAGCTATTGATACGAATCGTTCTCAGCCGGTCTGGATCGGCACACTCACGGTAAACGCCCTGCAGTCGGTACCCCCCGGTGGGGTTACCGCCACGGCCAGAGCTCATGGTTCCGGCGGTTCGCTTATGGCAAGCATTCAGGCTAACGAGGCTAAGGCGCTAAGCGCCAGTCAGGTTAAAGCGGGTATATTCAATAACTCCAACCTGAACGTGGCCGGGATTATGGTCGTCAATTCCAGCAACAACAGTACCCAAAGGGCTTTGGCAGACGGATATAATGCCGGGCTGGGCGCTGTCAACTCCAACCATGCCAAATCTACATCTGCCAATATTACGGAAGCCTACTTGGAAAAAGGTATTGATCTCTACTCGTACCAATTCGACCTCAATGCTTCCGGCGTGGATGACAATTATGCGGAAGCCGTTGCCGGAGCAGTAGGCGGGATTGCGGCCGTGCTGGTAAAAGCAGAAACGGTTGAGCAAAGCAGGACCACTGCTTATCTGGGGACTAAGACCGTGACCGGTACACCTCCCCCAAGATCCTATGATGCTACAGACCTCAAGATCGGAGTAGTTAAGCTACGGATCATGGCCGATCATCTGGTCCGCTTCAACAGCAAGGCAGACGGGGTCAGCATAGCCGGTATCGGGATCGGTAATACCTCAGCTTACAATGATATTCGACCGACGGTGGAGATCGAAATTGGGAACAAGGCCGCTCTTGTGGCTGCCGACTTGCTGGCCAATGCGACAAACAGAGCCGAGAAAGACTGGCTGACGGGTGGGGCTTATAATGTGCACTCTAAATCCGGGGCCCTGGTTGATATACCTGCTACCAAGAGTGAGACATCTATCGTCAATAACACAGTAATCAATGTGGGTCAAGAAGCCATGCTGGTGGTTAACGGCACTATTACCAATCCGGGCCAGTTTGCTCTCAATGCCTTTAATTCGGTAGTAGCCAGAGACAGGGCTAAATTGGAAAACGGCGGGGCTATTGCCGTCACCGATGCCCACTCCCTTATCTACAGCACCGGCTTTGCCACCGTGGAGATTGGTCAAGGTGCACTGCTGGCCAGTGTGGGTAGTATTGACCTGACTGCCCGGGACCGCCAGGAACTGACCACCAGGACCCTGTCCATAACTTATGGCGGTGTCGCCGGTATTGCTACCGGGGACTCCCGCTCGGTGGCTACTGCCAACAACAGCATCATCATTGGCAAAAATGCGGAGCTTTATGCCGAAGGGAATATCAACCTGCTGGCAGGCCGGGACAGTGCCAACCGTACTAACGCTCACTATGTAGACGCCTACATTGAAATACATAACCACACCGCGGTGCCCATCGGCACCAAACCGGCAGCAGAGGCCAGAGTCACCCAATATAATGACATTGCTATCAACACAGGTGCGCTCCTGGAAACAGTAAAGGACGTCAACCTTCTCACCGAGCGCGGTACCACCATAGCTACGGCCGAAGGCATTGGCAAGAACCTCTACGACAAGCTGCTGGGAACTGACTTGCGGGAAGGTAACAAACCTAACCCCGTTAAAATAAACTCTAATGTCTTGGTTAACGGCACCGTACGGGTGGGCATCAAGAACAAGCTTTGGCTGATTATTGATGTTGACGGCAATCCTCTGACCCAGGGAACAGAGAGCTGGATGACCCCGGACTTGCGCATACCCTTTATCACCCGGGTGGAGTCCAAGGAAACCAATCTCTTGAAAGAACTGGAACTGCTCAACGGTCTGTATAAGATCTATACCGGCACTGATGCCGGCTACGCCTATCAACTGCAAATCGAGCGGGTGATTGCAGACTTGGAAGAGTTGGGCTTTGGGGAGAAAGTTGACGGCAAGTTTGTTGTTGATTATCCCTTTGTCAATTACATCATCTTAAATAACGTCTGGGCCCAGTCGTCCTATATCAACGTTACGGCCGATAATCTTTACGGCAGTGGTACGCTGATCGCTCCCGGAGATGCTGAAATCTATATTGAAAACCGCAGTCTCAATTCCTTGCGCGTAAACGGGTTGACTATCCCGCAGACCGGTGGAGATGTTGTTTTCAACGGTTATCTGGTCAGTAAGAATGGTTACAACGGGTATATCAATGATAATAACAAGGACAGCACCAACAAGGCCGTCTTTAGCTTTAACATCGGTACGGCCGGGGACAACAAACCAAAAATTACCGCCATTAATACCCATATCGGGAACAGCGCTCAGAACATACTGGCCCCCGATATTGAGGTTACCGGCGAAATCAACAACATCAACGGGAGCTTGCTGCTGCAAAGCGAAGGGGCTGTAGTATGCTATGGTGACATTAATGTAGGAACCAGTACGATTATCGGCGGTAAATTTATCCAGAATTATGTGGATGCAATTTACAACACCGGCGGTGAGCCCGAGTATCTCTGGCAGGGGCCGGTCAGAATTACGGAAGCGATTAAACAAAACTATAATGGCACTGCTAACTGGCTTTACGGACTCTTTAAGCTGGGGGATAAGGTTACAAGTGCGGTGAACAATCCGCCTACCAGCTTAATCAAGGGCGATACCATCTTTATCAGTGCCCGTTACCTTAATATCAACGGCACCATTCAGGCCGGGCGGCAATACGATATCACCCTGGATCAAAATGCGATACGGCAGATTGAACGTTACCGGAATTCCAAAACCCCACCTCTGAACTACCTGGATGCGCCCCTGCAGGTGACGGGAAATTATATCGCCTATTGGGATCCGAAAACAAATGCCATCGTCATCGAGAACATCAGGGTCCGGGCCGGTTACCTGGAATTGTACGGTCAGATCATGAACACCAGCAGACTGGGCGGAAATATCCAGGTGCTGGACGGCTACGGCAATATCAAAATCAACAACCAGACCGGCTATGACTTGCTGCTGAAAGGGCTGGATACCGCCCAAGCAGAAGGCAAACTGGTCATCTACGATACGGCGTATATGCATTATTACACCGGTTGCGCTCAGCCGGTCCGGGTCGTGTATGAACGGATCAACGGAGTGGTAATTGTTTCCGGTGGGGAAATTAAGAATGCAGCGGGCACTGTCATCGGTTCCTTGGACTTATCCAACAAAGCAGCGTATATTCCCTATGCCGGGCAGAGGTATGTCTGGACCACGGCTCAGACTTTTACGGAAACAACAACTACTACCTACCGTCGCTCGTCCTGGCTTTTTGGTTTAATCAAGTGGAACCCCGGCAGTATTTATGACCAGTACTCTACTCCTTCCACACCGATAACTATCAGGCAGGGAGATTACGTGGTTTTGGATACAAGCAGTAAAGACCAGCCCTACCTATATGAACACGAAAGAATTACTATTCCGCTTTTTGATGATAACGGAAAGCCGGTTACTATCAAAGTGGTCAGCGTGGAAGACTGGGTGAAAAAGACCTGGTGGGGCAAGCGGACTTATTACCATCGAGTTATTGAGCAAAGGGGCTATAAGGACGTCCATCATCACAGCATCAAGGCTGACTACGCTATTGGCATCAGCTTTGTGGGCAGTGAGTCAGGCGGCACAATCAACGTTCTGTCTAACGGCAACATTATCATTGACGGACCTGTCACTAATATCATGGGTGATGTTACCTTAAGCAGCAGTAACGGCTGCCTGGAGCGGGGAGATAATGAATCTACCACGATCACCGCAAAAAACATCACTCTCTCAGGCAAACAAGGAATCGGCAGTAGCGCCGCGCTCCTGATCGATCTACGGGGCGGTGTACTTAATGCTCATGCTGATTCCGGTCTTCTGAATATCCGGGCTCAGGGTGCTCTCACCGCAGGGCTGGTGGAAAATATCAGCGGTGATGTCATCCTGATGGCCGATACCCATATCACACCTAACAATGCCAATTCCTTAATCAAGGGCGGGAGCGTAAAGCTTATCGCCACAGGCGGCCGCATCGGCAACGATAATTCAGCCCTCCGTCTTGATACCCGGCAGGCTTTCAAGGCCTCAGCTTACGGCAATATTAATATTAAAGAAGTATCAGGCGACCTGAATCTAGATACTGTGGAGTCAGTAAACGGTAATGTCGCAATTGAAGTTGCTGCCGGCAATCTCATCGATGCCAACAATATGGGAGAATTTAACGGCGTGAGCCGGGGCTTGGTCATCACCGCCTGGAATGAGCAGAATCTTTCCGGCCCCGTAACTGCCGCCCAGCTTAACAACCTCCTGCGGGGGGCGTTTTCCCGGATCGTGAATACCAGTGCTCGCCTTGAGCAGTCCAATATTAAAGGTAAGAATGTTTCTTTGATCGCTTCCGGCAATGTAGGTCATACGGCTGATCTTACAATTAAACTGTACGATGATAAAGAAAAGAAGTATTTGAATGTTGCCGGCTTAAGTACTGAAGAAATTATGTCCCTGGCTACTGCAGAACCTCAGGATGTAACATACTATGATGCTGCCATGAATCAAATAGCTTCTGCTAATACAACAACATCGGTTGCCTATATAGGAATAAAACAGCGGGAAGACGTAAATATTGAAGCCTCAGACCGGATTGATGTCAATGCCGGGGGCACAGTCTACATCGGTTCCAACGGGGATCTGCACCTAGGCGAAATAAGAGGTACAGAGACTAGGGTCAAGGCCGGTCTGGGAATCTTTGATGCTACGGCGGGCACATTGACCAACATCGTATGCAATGACCTGCTTGTGGAGGCAGCAGGAGGATCGCTTGGTGTGGTTGAGGCACCACTTACCGTGAACATGAATTCTGCCTCCCGGCTGACTGCCCGGGCTGCTGAAGATATTTACCTCAAAGGCAAGGCAGGAAACGACCGGAGCGGGGTCTTAAATATAGACTATCTTTATACAACGGGGAATGTAAACTTAACTGCGGTGGATTTCATCCGTGACTTTCACAATGACAGCCGGGAAAACATCAAAGGCCATTCTCTTAACATCGAGGCATCATCAATCGGACAGAGCACGAACTTCCTGAAAACCGACCTGGCTGCAGATGGAATTTTAAACGCAACAGCCGGTGGCAGTGTTTATATTTACGAGATAAACGGAAATATGAATGTGGAATTAGTTAATTCTGCTAATGGAGATGTGCAGCTTAAAGCAGGAGGATCTATCTTTGGACGTCCTGCAGACGACGGAGCAGATGTGACGGCAGGGAGCATTTCTCTGACAGCCCTGAACGGAGGCATCGGGCAAGCCGATGAGTATTTCCATTTTGATACCAGGGACGGAGGGATTTTCAGTGCAGTAAGCAAAAATGACATTTATCTCCGCGAGTTGTCCCATGATCTGAATCTGCATACAGTAGCGGCACAAAACGGAAATGTTTTTCTTGAAGTTCCCCAAAATATATATAACGTCAATCCGGGCGGTACTAATATTACTTCCATGAAAGCCCGGCTTGTTGCGGGTGGGAGTATTGGTACGGCGGCAACCTCTCTGAAAACTGCTCTCGACTGCTTCGAGGCAGTAGCCCAAGGGGGCGGGATCTGGCTGGTTAACAGTAAAAGCTTAATTTTAGGTAATGTGGACAGCACAAACGGAGTCACCGCCTCCGGCTCAGTTGATATTACTTCTTTGGGGGCTCTTACCGTTGCGGAAGCTGTAATATCCAACACCGGTGAGGTAATCTTAACGACCCTGGATTCTGCAGCCACTGGCAATGACCTGATTGTTAACAGCGGGGCCGTGGTTTCGTCGCAAACTGCAAGAGTATATCTCCGGGGAGGCGACAGGGTCATCATTCACAATGGGGCTCTTCTCAAGGCTGCTCAGGAAGTTATGATCAATGCAGATTACGGCAATGCCGATCCCGGCAGTGGCGGCAGTGTGGAATTCTATGGGGCGGTCCAGGTTCCTCTCCTGACAATAACTGGGGAAGGGGATGATGATATTATCCTCATTGATACCTCTTCATCCCTTCCCCATACGGTAATTACTACCGGTGCCGGTGATGACCTGATTACCCTGAACAGACTGTCCACCATGTCCGGCCAGTATGCGGGAGAACGGGCTTCTGTCAGCCTGGATGGTCAGGAGGGCAGTGACCGTTATGTGATTAATCTCACCGGCACCAGCGATTATCTGATTAAGATTAATGACAGCGGACTTGCTGCCCCGGTTAGGGATGAGAGCCTGGAGGATTTTGAGAAATATCTGAAGGAAGCCGCAGATCAGGATTATGACTATTTAACTCTTAACGGGACAGCGGGAATTGACCGGTTCTCCATCCGCAAGTACTTTATCGCCTTGATTAATCAGGGTATAGACAGTAATGGGGACGGTTATGACGATATCGAACGCATCAATTATAATGAAACCATAGAAAATATCTATCTTAATACCTTAGAGGGCGATGACTATGTGGTGGCTGATGACAGCAGCACCTACATCCGGATTGACGGCGGGGCAGGGAATGATTTCTTCCAGATCGGTCAGGTCTTTAAGTCACCGCGGGAAGCCAATGCCAATGTAGCCCCCGGTGACGAAATCGCTACGGTGGAAACTACCCGTGGTTTTCTCTCCAACGGAATCAGTAAGCACATGGAAATTTACGGTTCTGATGGCAATGACCAATTCCAGGTCTATCTTAACAAAGGCGTGCTGGGTCTTTACGGGGAAGACGGGGATGATAAATTTGTGATCCGGGCTTTTGTACTTCTGGATGATCAAGCTAAACAGGCGATGACTAATCTGGCCGGCGGCAAAGGCGTGAATGAGATTAACTATGCCATCAGCGCCCCTCTGAAGATTGATGGGGGAGAGGGTACAGATATTCTGACCGTGCTGGGAACCGAGTTCCCTGACCACATCGTAGTGACCGAAGATGGCGTATATGGTGCCGGGCTGAATATCTCCTATGTGGGGATAGAAATCCTGGAAATCGACGGTATGGAAGGTGACGATGTCTTCTATATCCTGAGCAGTTTAGCAGGGATGACCGTAAGGCTGATCGGTAACCTGGGCAGTGACACCTTTATTATCGCCGGGGATATTACCGGCACCGTAATAGCTAAAGATGGTGCCGGAAATCAGGTTATTTTCCCCGATGCTCCACACCATACCGGCAAAATTCAAGGTACAATTATTATTGATGCCGGGATTACTGATGCCGATCGTGCCTTGTCCGACGTGTTTATGCTTCCTGGGGAAACTAATAATTACATTCCGTGG
>Ga0265294_10002484_pt1 | contig 24181 bp, 21 predicted proteins | sample MunlanPumphouse3_FD_192504 | JGI IMG/M metagenome (GOLD analysis project Ga0265294, IMG submission 192504) | Groundwater microbial communities from a municipal landfill in Southern Ontario, Canada - Pumphouse #3 | ecosystem: Environmental > Aquatic > Deep subsurface > Groundwater | place... | reverse complement strand
TGGTTTAAGCATATTTAAACTCTTAAGAAACTCATTTTTCTTATTTAAAACTAACTTTTACATTTTCTCTTTCTTTTTCATCTACACTAAAGTATGGTTCTTGTTTAAAACCAAACATACCAGCGATAATATTAGTTGGAAACATCTCTATTTTATTATTTATTTCCATAACATTATCATTGTAAAACTGACGGCTAAAAGCAATTTTATCTTCAGTTTCATTTAATTGTTCCATAAGTGACTTAAAATTTTCGTTAGCTTTTAAATCTGGATATTGTTCTTGAACAGCAATTAAACGGCTAAGTGCACCTTCTAATCCTTGTTCAGCTTTAGCAGCATCTCCAACACTACCAGTTTTTGTAGCGTGACTATACATGTCTCTTGCTTCAGCGAATGCGCCAAAAATTTCACTTTCATGTTTTGCATAACCTTTTACAGTTTCAACTAAGTTAGGAATCAAATCGAAACGTCTTTTAAGTTGGACATCGATTTGACTCCAACTATTTCTTACTTTATTACGTAAATTAACAAGTACATTATAAGTTTTAATTAAGAAACCAACAATAACTAAAACAATAAGTGCGATTACTCCTAGGGTTATGTATAACCCTGTGCTAAGTGTGTAAATTGGAATCATTTTTATTCTCCTTTTAAAATTCATTATTATTTAAATACATTATAGCATAGCTTAGAAAAAAGTAGTGTATTTATCGACTTCTTCCTCCGCCGCCTCCGCCGCCAAAACTAGACCCTCCACCAAAACCTCCACCACTACCACTGCTTGATGAACTGGCTTGAGTAATTTTTCTTGCGGCATTTATTCTAGCATTAGTAACAGTGTGATTCATAGAAGTTAGTCCAAATCCATAATAAAAATAAGAACGGCCATAACCTAAACCTAAATAAGTTGATTGATTAGCGGTAATATCATCCATAGGAAGTTTTACTCGAAGTTGTTCCATTACCTTATCAGCACATTTTAAACTAACTGCATAGACTAAATAATGTTCCCAAACGATAACTCCTGGTATTGGGTAATCATCAAAATTACCAAAATCTTCTAAGAAATTTTTGAATGCATCCCATCGAACAAAACTTTCCATACTTTCAACACTTCGTTTTGTCTTAAAAACTGAAAAATAAATAAAATATGTAAATGAGAAAGCCACTAATATAATGTAGCTCAAAGCATTACTTAATGTAATGGTTGTAACGGAACCATATATTAAACTAAATATGGCAACACTTAAAATTATAAGTAATGGGAAAAGCAAAAACCTTAAGGTCTTGTTTTTATAAATTCTTAAGTTCGGATCAGTAATTAAAATATTTTTAGTCGATAGTTTAATTTTGTCTTTAAAACGTTTTGCATCTTCTTCAAAACGTTTTGCTTGTGCAAGGTCATTTATCCCATATGTTTCAATTTGTTTTGTTGTAACACATTTTCCATCACCAATAGTTCTAAAAAACCAAGTAATCAAATGTTGTTCATGTGGTAATAAGGAAGTAGTATCAGCTTCTTCAACTAATGTTAAATTAAAATCAGCATTATCACTTGTTAAATCTGTAGATTCATAATCTATTTCAATGATTTTTCTTCTAATTAAATCTAATAAAGTTGCAGTTATGTCTTCATCATTATTTTTACCTAGATAATAAACATAACTCATCTCAGCTGGTGTTTTATCATCAGGTAGTTCTCTTAAATATTTACCTTTAAAACTAGTTTCATGAGGTGTAAAATATTTCTTATTATTTCTAACTAACATCAGCAATAAGAAAATAGCTACAACTACCGATAAGCCTAAAATAGCTTGTGTTATTTTAATTCCAATATTACTATAGGTTAATAACTTAGCTTGATAATCTAAAATAAGTTCTTTATTAATGCCATCATTTATAAAAACATTGTTTTCTGAGATATCAGGAAATATTTCTTTAGGCATTAATATTCTAAATTCTAAAAATTCACTTTTATGCATATTACTAAAATAAATTTTTATTGTGTCGTTATCTATTTTTTCTAAATCACCATCACTAATTCCATGTCCGAAAATATAAAAATCTTCAGAAGGACTTGTATTAGTTGGCAGATTGATAGTAACTGTTCCATTTTTAATTTTACTCTCTGCATATTCTAATAATACCCAATTTAACTCAGATATGTCTTTATACTCACTTACAGCACCTAAAATCGTATATTCATATTCAAAAGTTAAATCTCCACTTAAGCCACCTTCATAACCTGTATCAATAAAAATTGATTCACAAAAATCACTGTAAGGTTCACACCTAACTAATTCACCAAGTTCATCATAATCATTACGCCATGAATAACCGATGTCTATAATATCAGTAATATCTATTCCATCCCTACTAACACTTACTTCTACATTTGAAGAATCAAATGTAGCTGTATTATTTATGCTTTTTGGAAAATTATAGTTATCAGGAAATTTTTGAAAGGCAATGTCTCTAAAACGAACTCTGTAGTCTTCGTTATATGTCATATCCCATGTTTCACTAACATGCATATTACCCGATTCATCTAAGTTAATAGTAGCGTTATAACTTTCAATGTTAATATCACTTAAGGAATCACTACTAAACAAAACAATTCCTATAACTATAAAAAATGTAATTGTAATAAAAAAAGTTAAACCAGTAAATTTTTTTACAGCACTATTCATGATATTCCTCCTGCAATTCTTTCAAAATTGATTATACACTATTTTTATAATAATCACTTAATAATATAAAAAAAGATTTCTCTTTTTGTTTGTCTTCATTCGATTTATCTAGAAAATTCTATTTACACAAAATATTATATCATCTCATATCACATACATAGAATCATCAAACAAATATTCACACAAAAGTAATATTTCGCTATAATCAATTAAAAAGACATTAACTAATTTGTAATATAATGTTCCATGCCAAAATGTCACATAATCGTCGTGTTATGGTTTGTATATCATTAATTGGAGTTGCTTATGATATGGCTCATTATTAGTAATCCTAAAACTCCTATAAATTTGCTCTAATAATATCAATTTCATTAATTGATGAGGAAAAGTCATATTAGAAAAAGACAATAATTTATTTGCTCTATCATAAACATTCTTGCTTAAGCCCAATGAACCACCTATTACAAAAGTAATATCAGATGATTCGTAAGAAAATACATTACTAATCATTTCTGATAATTCTATACTATCTACTTTTTTACCTTCAATTGCTAAAGCAATGACATATTCATTGCTTATTTTTGATAGTATTCTTTCTCCTTCTTTGTCCTTAACTATTTCTTCATCTTTTTCAGATAAACTTTCAGGAGCTTTTTCATCAGCTACTTCAATTAATTCTAATTTACAGTATCTGCTAATTCTTTTACTATATTCTTTAATACCTTCTTCTAGGTATTTTTCTTTTATTTTGCCTACAGTTACTATTCTTATTCTCATAAATCCCCCTAAAATTACAAATTCATTCAAACTCTTCTATTCTTATCTTTTAACAAGTCTAATTATTTTTTTATTATAATCAATAATATTATCTTCTTTCATTAATTTTAATTCTCTAGACAAAGATTGTCTAGTGACATTAAAATAATTTGCTAGTTTTTGTTTTCCACTAATCTTAATTCTATCAACTTTCTTTTCAATTGATTCATTATAAATATACATAAGAATCTTATCTCTTAAACTTTTTTGCATTAATAACTTATTATGATGATTTAGTTTTAAAGCTTTATTAGATAGTTCTGATATATACTTCTCTCTAAACTCTTTATTATTTTCTATAAGTATATTAAGATTCTTTTTATCTAAAAAACAGATAATTGAATCTGTTGTACAGATTAAATCACCTGAATAAAAAGGGTTGTTACTGTTGATTAAAAAATCACCGAAAAGATCATTTTTATTCAGTTCAGCTAAAACTCTTTCTTCTCCATTAATCGTGTAGTGTATAAGTTGTAATTTACCTTCAACAACATACCCTATACGATCACATAAGTCATTCTCATGAAACACTATTGTACTTTTTGGGTAACAACATTTTAGAGAAAATTTTTCTAATATTTTGTTATTAACTAAATCATTCATAAATATCACCATAACGGAACATATGTTACATATTTTTTATTAGATATAGTATATCATATTTATTGACGAAATGAGGACTATTACAATGAAAAAAATATTATTATTCTTACTACTAATTATTACACTAAGTATAACATCTTGTACCAACAATTCTGATGATATAAAAGTTCTTGTACCTAATGGAACACCTAGTATTGCTCAAAGTTTAATGGAATATCATCAAGATAATAACAATTATCAAATAGAAAGAGTCAGTGGACCAGCTCCATTATTAGCTGCTTTTACTAGTAAATCACATGAGATAATCATTGCTCCACTTAACCTTGGTGCTAATCTTTATCAAAAACAAAGCTCATATAAATTAGCTGCTGTTGTAACATGGACTAACTTTCAACTGATTTCTAATAATCCGATTGATTTAAACAATCTTACCGATAAAAAGATAATTACTTACGGAAAAAATGCTACACCTGAAATAATTATTGATTATCTTTTTTCACAAATCGATTCAAATATATCTATATCATATGAAGCATCTTCTGTTCAAGAAAGTTATCTTAAATTTTTACAAGAAGAAGATTCTTTAGCGATAGTTTCTGAACCAGTAACTACTACAGCTAAAGAATCTAATCCTGATCTTTATGTACTTGATTTAGCGGAAGTATGGACCACTTATACTGAGTATGAACTCTTTCCCCAAGCTGGTGTATTTGTAAGTGAGTCTTTAACTGATAGCCAAATTAAAACTTATCTAAGAGCGCTTGAATCATCTGTTAAATACACTTTAGATAATCCAGAAATTACCGCAAGTAATTGCAAATCCTTAGAATACCCATTTGATGAAGATATAATTAGTAAATCAATTACAAGTAGTAACATTGAATTTGTTTATGCTAATGAACAAATTGATGTTATATATGACTTTTTAGAAATGATTTTACTTAACAAACCGGAGTTAATAGGTGAAAGTATTCCTGATGAGGTCTTTATATGGTGAAAAACTATCGCAAGTATATTCTAGGCTCAATATCAATTATTATACTATTTCTTATTTGGGAAATAGTTTCTTTATCAATTGCTAATCAATACATTCTGCCTAGTCCTTTATTTGTTGGTAAAACATTAATCGATATTCTGATTGATTATCAGACTTATCAAATCATTAGCATAACATTTTTGCGTTTAATAGTTGCTTTTATCTTATCTTCTTTAATAGCTGTTATTCTTGGAATAATAGCTGGTAACTATAAGTTCATAGATGAGTTAATGCATCCGTTTATCGTTATTCTAAGAACACTTCCTGTTGCTTCAATTATTGTAATTATTTTAATTCTCTTTGGTAATGAATACTCTTTATTTTTGATTACATTTTTAATGATTTTTCCAATTGTATACGAAGGAACAAAACAAGGTGTCTTAAATATACCTACAGAGCTTAAAAATACAATTGCAATGGAAACAAACAACAAATCAGAAATAATGTTTAAACTACATTTTCCTTTATCATTACCTTATATAAAAACATCATTACTCCAATCTTTTGGATTAGGGTTTAAAGTGATTGTTATGGCAGAATTTATATCCCAAACAACAAAAGGTATCGGTAACGAATTATTTAAAGGTAGTATTTCTATTCAATATGAAAAAGTCTTTGCTTGGACGATTATCCTAATTATTCTTGTTTTTCTTGTAGAGATAATCGTTAAGATTCTAAACAATAGAATAAGTAATAAGCCTAAAATCAACTGATTTTAGGCTTTATTTTTTTATATTCTTTCCTTTGCTGTATAAGTTGTATGTAACAACTCATGTGCTTTATGTCCGCCTGGTTTACCAAGGTAATCATCATAAAGTTTCATTAACATTTCATTTTCATGTGACTTTCTCCTTGGCATACTAGCATCTAAATCATATAACGCTTTTTGTCTTTTCAAGAGAATATCTGTATGTCCGTGATGATATGGTTGTCCACCACCACCGATACATCCCCCTGGACAAGCCATGATTTCAATAGCGTGAAAATTACTCTTTCCATCTCTAATATCTTCAAGCAATTTTCTAGCATTACCTAAACCATGAGCAATACCAATATTTAATTCTAAATCACCTATTTTAACCTTAGCTTCTCTAATACCCTCAATCCCTCTTAATTGTTTGAAATCAACATTTTTAAGTTCTTTTCCAGTAATCATTTCATAAGCAGTTCTAGTTGCGGCTTCAATTACACCACCAGTGGTTCCAAAAATAGCAGCCGCTCCAGTTGACTCTCCTAAAAGATTATCGAAATCATCATCAGGTAATTTAGTAAAATCAATTGATGCTTCTTTAAACATTCTCGCTAATTCTCTAGTAGTTACAACATAATCAACATCGCTTAATCCGTCTTTGTTAAGTTCAGCTCTAGCAGCTTCTGCTTTTTTAGCAGTACATGGCATGATTGATACCATAACAATATCTTTAGGATCTAAGTTATTAGCTTCAGCGTAATATGTTTTAACTAAAACACCTAACATTTCATGTGGTGATTTACATGATGACGGAACATCAAGTAACTCTGGAAATTGATGTTCAATAAACTGAACCCATGCTGGGCAACAAGATGTTAACATTGGTAATGTTTTATTATTTTGTATTCTATCAACTAATTCTGTAGCTTCTTCAATAATAGTTAAATCAGCTGCGAAATTAGTATCAAACACTTGATCAAAACCAAGACGTCTTAACCCTGAAACCACCTTGCCAGTTAATATTTGTCCCGGTTCATACCCAAATTCTTCACCAATAGCAGCTCTAACAGCTGGTGCTACTTGTACTATTACATGTTTTTTTGGATTATTTAATGCCCTCCATACTTTTGGCGAATCATTTGTTTCAGTTAAAGCTCCAGTTGGACAAACAGAAACACATTGCCCACAAAATGTACAGCTAGTTTGATTTAAATCTAAATGAAATGCTGTAGCTACAACTGAAGTAAAACCTCTATTTAAAGCTCCTAAAACCCCAACAGTTTGAATATCATCGCACATTGTAACGCAACGCCTACACATAATACATTTATTGGTATCTTTAGTAATACCAAAAGAAGTAATATCTATCGGATGTGACATCTTTTCGCCTTGATAATGTATTTCTTTAATATTTAATTCATGAGCTAAAGACTGAAGCTCACAATCTAAATTTTTAACACAAGTTAAACAATCATTAGGATGGTTAGATAACAATAATTCTAAATTTGTTCTTCTACCCATAACAGCTTTTAAAGTATCAGTTTGTATTTTCATTCCATCATAGACTTCTTGAGCACATGAAGGAATTAATTTACCTGTATTTTCATCTTCGACAACTAGCACTTTTATTTACTACTCCAAACTCCTCTAAGTTTAAATGACAAAGAGTTGGAATATGAACACCTATTTTTTTAGCTGCCTCTAAAACTGTAGTTCCTTTTTCAACATTGATACTAATATCATTAATTTTTAATTGAACCATTTTATCGATTAATTTCATTTCTTTTCTCCTATGGTTTGATGATTGCATTAACAGGACATGCATCATAACATGTTCCACATGCAATACATAATGTTTCATCAATATAGTGAGGTTCTTTAACACTGCCCTCTATACAAGAAACAGGACAATTTCTAGCACATTTAGTACAACCAATACAAAGTTTTGGATCAATCGAATAAGTTGTCTTCTTAGTGCGATATGCATAAGCTTCATATTCTTCGATAAAATACTTCATTGTTGATAATACAGGGTTTGGTGCTGTTTGTCCCAAACCGCACAATGAAGTGTTTTTAATATTTTCTCCTAAAGTTCTTAGTTTTTCTAAGTCTTCAGGTTTACCTTGCATATTAACAAGTCTTTCTAATATTTCATACATTCTTTTAGTCCCAATACGGCATGGTGTACATTTGCCACATGACTCATCTTGAGTAAATTCAAGATAGAATTTAGCTATCTTTACCATGTCGTTATCTTCATCCATGATAATCATACCACCGCTACCCATCATAGCACCCATTCCAAGCAATGACTCATAGTCTATCTTTGTATCAAAATATTCTTTAGTAATAACGCCACCACTTGGTCCGCCGATTTGAATAGCTTTAATATCTTTACCTAATGGATGTCCACCACCAATATCATATATAATCTCTTTGAAAGTAGTTCCCATAGGAACTTCTACAAGACCGTTATTTCTGATTTGTCCCGCTAAAGCAAACACTTTAGTACCTTTTGATTTTTCTGTACCAATTGAACTAAACCATTTGGAACCGTTAAGAATAATCGCTGGTATATTAACGAATGTTTCAACATTATTCACTGAAGTTGGCTTTCCTCTAAATCCTGACACACTTGGAAAAGGAGGTTTTCTATTAGGTTCACCTCTAAATCCTTCCATAGATTTAATCAAAGCTGTTTCTTCACCACATACAAATGCACCAGCACCAAATTTTATTTCAATATCAAATGAAAAATCTGTACCAAAAATATTATTTCCAAGTAATCCAGCTTCTTTAGCACAATTAATAGCTTTATATAATCTTTCAGTAGCTACTACATATTCAGCTCTAATATAGATTAATCCTTGGCTAGCACCAATTGCATATCCAGCAATCATCATTGCTTCTAAGATTGAAAATGGATCTCCCTCTAGAATAGAACGATCCATAAAAGCACCTGGATCACCTTCATCAGCATTACATACAATATATTTTTCTTTCCCAGGTACTTTTCTTGTTAATTCCCATTTAAGACCTGTGGGGAATCCACCGCCTCCACGTCCTCTTAAGCCTGAATCTTTAACAATCTTTATAACTTGATCAGGAGTATATTCTTGCAATACTTTAGCTAAAGCAAAATAACCGTTATTCGCAATATAGTCTTCGATATTTTCTGGATCTATTTCGCCACAATTCCTTAAAGCTATCCGCATTTGCTTTTTATAGAAATTCATCCCAGAACTTTTTTCAATCATTTCAGTTTGATTTGGTTCTTGATATAAAAGTCTACTTACTACTATTTTATTTATTAAATGACTTTCAACAATTTCTGATATATCTTCTACTTTAACTTGAACATAGGTTATATCATCAGGTTCAATCTTTATGATTGGACCTTGTCCGCAAAAACCAAAACAACCAGTTCTTATTATTCTAATATCAGCTTTCAAATTTCTATTACTCATTTCTTTTTCAAGCAATTTAACAAGCATTTCTCCATCACTTGACATACAACTAGTTCCATTACAAACTAAAACATTAATCTTGTAGTCTTTTTTTTGTGGACACACTTTTTTCCATTCTTTTAAATCATTATAGTTATTTACTTTCATTTTCAATACTCCTATAATGACGAATAATATCGTCAACATCACTTGGTTTAACTTTACCATAAACCTTGTCATTAACCGTCATTACTGGAGCTAGTCCACAAGCTCCAATACAACGTACATCCTTAACTGTGAACAATCCGTCTGCACTAATCTCATTTTTGTTCGTACCAGTTAATTCAAGAACTCTTTGTAACACTTTATCAGCACCCTTAACAAAACATGCAGTTCCCATACAAACACTGATTATATATTTACCAACAGGCAATTCGTTAAAATATGAATAAAATGTCACTACTCCGTTAACTCGCGCCGCTGATAAATCAAGTTTTCTTGCAATGTATAACTGTAAATTCTGTGGCAAGTAACTAAATAAATCTTGCGCTTTATGAAGCACAAGAATTAAATGTTCTTGTTTTTTTCCTTCCAAAGAATCAATAAAATCATCCAATTTTTTTAATAATTCTTTGTCAAGTGTACTTGTATCTAAAATACTCTCTCTCATACTGCCCTCCATTCTATAAAACCTATAATTTAATTATAACAAAAAAGCCTTAAAAACAATACTTTTTTTTAAGGCTTTTTTAAAATATAATGTTAAGTTTATATCGCTATATAAAGCGATTTAGTAAATATTTAATGAATATTTATTTACCAAGATAGCATCTTAGCGATTTTATTTAGAAACCAGTCATATTTTTAAAACAAAATTATGTGTGCCTGAACACTTTAAATTTTTTTATTTCATAGTTATCTTCACTTGAAATACCTGCTTTTTGTAGTGCTATATTAATCTGTTGCTCAACCGAATCTATCCCCTCTAAATCCGGTAACAATACACCGCTTCTATTATTACAACTCACAATCACACCATAAATCAAAGGGTCTAACTCGTCTATACTTTTAACTAGTTCTGGTTTTGTTAGAACATCCACACTTATTTCTAAAAATGGAAGTTCTGAAAAAACAACTGGCGAAAACCTAGGATCTCTAACAGCTGCACTAACAGCATTCTGAACTATTTCTGAAGCTATTGATGATGTTACGGGTTGTATTGTACCAATACAACCACGCAATTGTCCATACTTATGAAGGGATACAAATACACCAGCTTTACTATCCTTCATTATCTTGGGAACATTGCTAAAATCACTATATTTCTTTTGATTCTTAAAATAATACTCTAAAGACTTCTTGGCTAAACCAACATATTCATCTTCTTCTTTTTTCTTTTCTTCTTTACCACTTTTCTTAATTTCTAAATCATGGTTATTAAGGAAAGATGCAACAGCGTATCCAACCCCAAAAGGCCCTTCGTATGATAAGAGTTCTGAAGATATATTATAATTATTCAACACTCCAGCCATTATCACAAACGACTTTAGCCCACACTCAGCTGCTTTATTACAAAAACCTTCCTCAAACTTTAATAAATCTTTTAACTTATTATCCTTTATTATCGACACAATCTTATTATCAAATTCTACTCCTTCTTTAGCATAACCATAAGGCCCAGTGCTTTTAAGTTTATGTGATAAATCCCCACTCGCTATGTAAACATATTTTTTATCACTTTCAGATATCACTTGATTAATTAATTCACCTAATTGAAAATGAGTCTTAAGAGCTAATCCTGATATTGATATTCTAACTAACTTAAAATTTTGATATTTTTGTTTTATAAAAAACAAAGGTATCATTGTCCCATGATCAAGCGCTGTTTGTTGTAAGCCTTCAGTTCCTGCAGGAAAACTATTCTTTTCTAATAAAAGATTTAATTTTTCAATAAACTGTTGATCATATTGACATTTAATTGACAAATCAGCTCCAAATTCTTTAAAACTTCCTTCTCCATATTCACCAGATGAAATCTGGATATAATCATAGTAACTTTTAGAATGTGGAGAAGAGATAATTATAGTATCTGGCTTGATGCTTAAAATCTCTTCACTTATTTTTTGATATGCTCTTACTGTGTTTTCAATCTTCTTTTCTTCGCCATTGCCAATGCCAGGAATTATCAATGGCGGGTGTGGTACAATATAACTCTTAGTTAATGACATTTTTTACCTCCTTAAATATTTCCAATATGGACATGTTTTAAACCTATTTTTTCACCTATTGTTTTTGCTTGTTTTAATATTTCTATATTTGTTGGATCAATATTACTCATTTTCCAAGCAGGATAAAATCTAGTAACATGCCAAGGAACATCATTAGATAAACAAGACGAAATAAACTCAGCTATTTTTCTTAACTCTTCTAAAGAATCATTTACTCCAGGAACAACAAGTGTCGTTATTTCTAAATGAACATGAGAATTATAAACTCTTATTATATTATCTTTAACCGGTTTTACTAAGCCACCACAATACTTAAACATAATCTTGTCATCAAACCCTTTTAAGTCGATATTAATCGCGTCTAGAAACGGTAGAATCAATTCTAAGGTTTCTTTAGACATATATCCATTAGTTACCCAGATATTCTTTAAACCATGCTTATGAGCTAATTTCATTATGTCATAAGCATACTCTAAAAATATAGTTGGTTCTGAATAAGTATAAGCTATTGATTTACATTTTTCTTTAACAGCAGCTTCTACATGTGCTTCAGGCGTTATCATTTCTCCAATAATGTCATCATGTGTTTGTGGATATTGTGAAATATCATAATTTTGGCACCATTTACATGTAAAATTACACCCTACTGTAGCTAATGAATAACTTCTTGTGTGAGGAAGATAATGATAAATGGGTTTTTTCTCAATTGGATCATTTCCAATAGCGATAGTTTTTCCGTAATTAAGTGTATATAAAATTCCATCTACATTTTCTCTTACCCTACATTTTCCCTTTTCTCCATTCTTAATAATACAATAATGATTACAGACTAAACATTTCACTGATTTATTAGCTAATTTTTGATATAGTAAAGCTTCTTTCACAAATTACCACCCCTAAATAAACAATAAGCAACAAGACTTATGAAGATAATCTTGTTGCTATTTTCTATATAAATATTATAATTCTATATTACACTTAGTAAACTATGATTACAATAGACTAAGTAATTTATCGTAAAGCTAATTTAATAATTCATAAATTTTTGCAACATCTTCTAAAACAAAAGTTGGTTTCTCAATATCACTTTTTATATCTTCTAACTTTGTTTCTCCGCTTAAAACTAATATAGTATCAATTCCGGCATTTTTTCCGCAAGCTATATCTGTATAGAGTCTATCTCCAACTAAAATTGCTTCTGAAGATTTATAACCTGTTTTCTCTAAAATTAAATCTACTATTAGTCTTTCTGGTTTACCAATTACTAATGGAGTTCTTTTAGTTGCGTATTCAAGCATTTTAGCAAATGCTCCACAATCAGGAACAAAACCAAACTTAACCGGGCAAACAAAATCGGGATGAGTTGCGATATATATTTTGCCATTTGTAATCAACTTAGATGCGACTTCTATCTTTTTATAATCTAACTCTGTGTCATAGCCTAAGATTACTCCATCGATATCTTCGCTTTCTTCAGTAGTAACCTTTATTCCAGCTTCTTTCATTTCTTGAACCATAGATTTTGTGCCGACTACATAAAATAAATCATTTATATGATTAGCTTTTAAATAATGAATAGTCGCTTGAGTAGAGGTAGCTACATTTGATAAATCACATTTTATACCTAAGTTGTTAATCTTTTTTACATAATCTTTACTACTTCTTGAAGAGTTATTAGTTAGAAATACATATTTTCCGTCATTTTTATTTATGTGATCTAATAACTCTAAAGCTTTAGGAAACATTACTCCATCTAAGTATAGTGTTCCATCTAAATCAAAAATAAATAGTTTCTTTTTTTTCAAGAGTTTTTTCATACCTAATATATCCATAAACCCACCTCTTCTATATTCACAAATAATACTTCAAATTATAACATTCAATTTATTTTTGTCAATCTAGGTAGATATCTTAAAATATAAGTGATGCAAAAATATTATTATTCTTTGAAAAAATATATTGACAAACATTACTATGCATTGTATAGTATTATGTATAAGGGGGTATTTGATGGATATACAACTTAAAAAAGGGCTACTGGACTTGATGGTACTGGCATCAATCAAATATGAAGATTCTTATGGTTATAAAATTATTCAAGATATTTCAACGATTATGGACATCAGCGAATCGACATTATATCCAATCCTTAAACGTTTAGAAAAGCAGAAACTTGTTAAAACATATAATACTACTTATAATTCACGGATTAGAAAGTACTATCAAATTAATCAGGATGGATTAGAAAAACTAAAGCAATCAATTGATGATTTTGATGAAATTAAAAGAATGTATACTTTTATAAAGAGGTAATGAAGATGAATAAAAGAATGTTTATCAGTAAATTAAAAAAGGAATTAAAGAATTATAAGAAAATTGATTCAGAAGAAATAATCTATTATTATGATGAAATGATTCAAGACGCTTTAGACGAAGGTCAAAACGAGAATGATTTCATCAAAAGCCTGGGCTCGATTGATTCGATTATCGGAAATATTATTAAAGACGGTGACTTTATAAAAGAAGTTAAATCCGCTAACAATAATTCTTTGATTAATATTGTTAGCACAACAGTTAGAGTGATAAGTTTGTTATGTTATTACTTTGCTTTATTCATTATAGGAATAATTTATATTTCCATTGTAATAGCTGGTTTTTCAGTAGTAGCACAGGCTGGTATATATCTAGCTGTTGATAATCTAGACACCATGGGTCAAATCGCTTTAGGAGCAGTTATGTTGGTTGGTCTTGGCATTGGTCTTATTGGTTTAGCTTTAATTAAGCATTTATTAAATAACACACAATCGATAAGACTTTATATCATTAGGAAAACAAAACAATTATTTAGTAAACAAAGGAGCCAATAATTATGAGTAAATTATTTAAATTCGGATTAGCATTTATTTTAATCGGCTTAGCAGCCGTTCTAATTATAACAAATCTAACCAATACACAAATATTTGGTTTAGAAGATGATAGTTATACCTTATATGAAGAAACTTATGATTATGATAGTTTCAATGAAATCGATTTTAACTTTCATAATCGCAAGGTATTTATTCTTGAAAGTGAAGATGATAATATCCATCTAAGCTACTATCTTCATGAAAAAGACACATTAGTGTTTGATGATTCAACTGAAAAGTTAGAATTATCAATCACAAGAAAATGGTACTTTAGTTTATTCTCAATGAATATTTTTAGTGATACAGACCATTTCTTAGTCTACTTGTATTTACCAACATCATCAAATATAAATATTGTTGATGTAGTTTCATCAAACGGTAAAGTTGAATTAACAACTAATAATAATTTTGAGAATATCAATCTAGCAACTTCTAACGGTGATATTATTATTAATAATTGTACTAGCAATAGCATCAGTGCTGATTCTTCTAACGGAGCTATAAAAATAGAAAACGTAATAGTAAATGGTTTAATCAACATGGATACTTCTAACGGTCCAATTACGCTTAATAATGTTGTCGCAGATCAAATTGAAGGCGAAACATCAAACGGTAGAATTTACGCTGAAAAAATCTTATCAGATAATATATCATTAGAATCTTCAAATGGTAAAGTATTCTTAGAAGCTATTGGAGATAAGGATTACTATAGAGTAACTCTATCAACATCAAATGGTGATAAAATATATGATGGTTTAGAAGTAGAATCAAGTTCAATTAATCTTTCCGGAGAAAAAATAATTAGGCTTGATTCATCTAATGGAGATGTTGAAGTTAGATTTGTTGAATAAAACAATAATAAAAATAAAAAACAAAGGTCTAATCAGTTTAAAGCTGAAATTAACCTTTGTTATTTTTTTATTCTTTTATAAACTGTATATTCTTTAAACCCAATTGGATAATCATCAATACTCATTACTTCAACATATCCTCTTTTTTTATAGAATCCTAATGCTTGAAATTCAAAAGTAGTTAAATAAAGATTTAAAACTCCTCTTTTTTTTGCATCTTCTTCAATTAAATCCATTAAAACAGTAGCTATTTGTTGGCCACGATATTCTTTGTCAACAAATAGTATATTTATAAACAAATAATCATATTGATAATTACCATAAATACCGCCAACAAACATTTCATCATCTAAAGCTACAAATTGAACATCTATGACTTCGGAAGAAAAGTTAAGTGATTTTCTTAATTTTTTGTTTTCTTTCTTTAATACTAAATCATAATCTTCAATTTTCTTTCTAGTATTTTCGCCAGAATAATCATCTTCAGTAACATAATTGTTTAAATCTGTATTTAATAAAAATACATTATCTAACCCCTTAGGCATATCTTCAAGTTTCCCTTTTTCGATAAAACCAAGTTTTTTAAAATCATTAATTCGTTGAGGCATACTTGAATTATATTGAATACCAACCACTTTATCTTTATAGTAGTCGAATACATCATTTAATACAGTTTTTAAAGCTTCTAAATCTTTGTAATAGATACTATTAATATGGCACCAATCCGAAGCCATTTTTGTATGGCAAACACCTAATACTTGATCATCTAGGAAGATATAAAAATTTTGTTTATCTTTTTCACGGTAACCAGCTTGAGATTTATTAAATTCTTTTAATCTTCTGATAATCTCATCGTTATACAAAAAAATTTTATCTTCTATAAACTTCAATTCACTCATCTTGCTCACCTACCTTTTTTATTGATTTAATGCCTTAATCTTGTATATTATACCATATTTTGGCTGTTTTTAAAAATGCACAGCTTCACTTATAAAAAATAAAGATGGATTGATTTTTTAAAAACCTAATCCATCTTTATTCTATTTGCATTTTTAGTTTATCTAATTCTAATAAATATCGTTTATTTATAGCGTTGTATAAATGCACTTATATCAACAACATTAAGTAAAATGTTTTAAACATCAAGTAGTGGATCTCTATAGTTCAAATTATTGTAATAATTAGTATAAGTAGAATCATAATTCTACTATAATCAAATTGTAAAAAAAACAAATGATTACCATTATATTGATAACAGTTAACAAATAAATAATTCTTACAATACACTTTCAAATCTTAGATAGTTTTCAATCATAAGCCTTTAAAAATTTCATCAACTAATTCTCTAGCAAACTTATCAGCATCAACTTCAATCGACTGATTTATGTAAGTCTCTAAATCTGATTTAAAAGGGCTGTTATAATTATCAAAATCATCTTTCCATTGTTTAACTACTTCAACATCCTCTTTTAATTTCAATTTCTTCGTAAATAACTCAATCTGTTGCCTTTGATAGTGATGCCTTAATTCATGAAACACAACCAATAACAATTCGTTGTGTGGCGCATTTTTAACCCAAGTACCATTTAACAAAATATATTTTTCTAAAGGGTTATAAATTGATGTTAAATCTTTTCCTTTAAGAACACCATCTTCATCAATAGCATATTCTATTGGATCGATATCTAATTTTTTCGCTGCAAATATTATTCCTTGTTCAATCAGCATATCATTGTTCATTTTTATTTCCATCCTGTCTATATATTAATTATGGTAATAGATAATTATTACCATTAATACTATAAACCAAATTTGATAAAATTTAAAGGGTAAATATTTCAATTTCAGTATTTATTTTATATTTTTTCAATATTTAAGTGAAGTATAATAAAAAAGTTACTACAGATTATATATAACATTTGATTATATATTAACTATATCAGTCACTTATGCTGAAGAGGAATCCTATCAAATATCAACTAATACCAAATGGTCAACCACAAAGAAAATAAAACTTGGTTGTAATACAACCACTAGACTTTATGGTTATCATATTGAAAAGAAAATATTTACCATCAAAGAGGATAAAGTGAAAGTTGTTACATTCTTCTTTGATAGTTATCTTCAAGGATGGGTTATAAAACTATTATTGATATATTGTATGAAAAAGGAATTAAACAAACTTGTTGTGATCATACTCTTTATCTTCGATTTTCAATGATGCTTTTCTACGTTTTATGCACTTATCAAGCCGACTTTCTATCTCAGAATAATCTAGTTCAAAAGGGGTCACATTTTCTTTAAAAATGACGTAATTAATAAATGCAGATGCATTATCATAAAATGAGATTTTAGACTACTTTGGATGATATCTTTTACATCATGCATGATCAAAGTGTACTTTAACTAGTAGTAAAAATTATCTTAGTTATTCATTTTAGTTAGATTTGAAAACTCGCATTTATCATTAAATAAATACCGATAAAGTAATTCTATCGCTTTTCTTCTAACTTTTGCATAATCAGGTCTTCCAAAAAATGTGAGCACCAAATTTTAAATAGGTCTTTAAAATCACACTTCTTAAAATTGAAGAATGAAATTTTCTCTAAAATTTCTCCTTTTTTGATTTTTACTTCTAACCATCGAGATGCGAATCTTGCTTTAAGACTTCGAAAAAGAAAACATTTGCCACAAGCCACAGAGTATCTACCTGATTAGATCTATTTGAAGTCTTACATAAATTTATTCATTAAATTTATTTTTATTGCTTGTTACCTCAATAAAGCCTTCTGTATCAAAATTATAGCTTATATCATTGAACTCATCATTCAATTGAATATTTTGTATTCTTTGAATTTGTTTTTTAAAATAAGTCTTTCCATAATAATAAAATCTAATCTTAGGATATGCTGCCTCAATTTCAACTTTATACTCATCTAGCGCTGGTTCTCTAAAAACGAAATTAAGTCTAGAGCAACTCACAATATATTTGACTGTATAATTTTCATTATCATTTTTAATCAATCTAAACTTTTTTAAAATGGCATTAAATCCAGATAAGCTGGAAGTGCAGAGCAATCATTATGCTGCTGGATTGACGAATTGCACTGTTATGCTGATATTTGAGGTGTAGTGGTCAATCAGGAAAAAATGGGGAAGTTCTGGTAGTTGTATAGAAAAGTGTGGAATTTCGGGAATACCATATGTGCAATGAAATGCTATAAGGTGTAAAGAATGCAACACGGTACAAGAAAAACACCCACTAGAGGACTAATGGGTAATATCGATGAAGTTCTGGGTGTTGTAAAGAAAAGTGCGGACCTAGGTTGTTTAATCTTAGAGACGCACTTTGTTTTATTGTTGTAACTTGATGGTGCAAATTCAATGAAAAAATTAAGCCTTAACGCTATTTGTACAAAATGCAAATCTTCTATATAAATATATTAATACTAATTTGGCGTAGGAACGTGGTTTAACTAGTGTCCAAGCCCCTTGTCAATAATATGTGCGGTATGACTCTGAACTGCTTCCATTGTAGTAATTGTATCCAAAAGTAGATATCCAACCTGCGGGTTTTGACACTAGGTTTGAATACACTGAAATGTATCGATAATAATAAATTGCTTGACTATCAATAGTAGAAACAGTATTTGAAATTACGACTTCTAAAGTTGTAGAACTTGAAGTATATGTTATTGCCCCAGATCCTATAGCGGTGGGTAGTCTTATCCTTATTGCTCAATAAAGTGCCGGTAAAATATAGGCGAGGCGTGTTAAAATTTTTGGCCAAAATTCATTCTGTTAGACGATACTTAATATTAATCATTGTTCGAATTCATCAAGCGATTGGAAACACTTGATTCTTATAATTGACCCATTCTCCCAAAGATTTGTATCCGCCGATTTTATCCACACTATCTTTGGGTACATAGATTTTCATGGAGCTTGGCGTCCCAAAGAAAACGTTGGTACCTAGGAATGGTGGATTGTTACTTTTCACTGTTACTGAAACCAGGTTTTGACAGTTATAGAACGCCTGGTAACCAATCTTTTTGATGTCTGCCGGTATAACAATTGATTTCAAACCACTGCATAACAAGAACGCTTTCGGAGAAATGCTCTTGGTTCCATCACGCACAGTGATCGTTGTGTTTGAAGGCATCGTACCCTTATACTTATACAACATGTCACCCACATAAACAACCCCATCCGGTTGTGAATTATACCAAGCCGTTCCCAAAAATGCATCACTCCCAATTAATGTTCCTAAGACCGAAGAGTGTGCAGTGACAGAAGATAAATTGGTACAATTTTCAAAAGCATCGAAACCGACATTTACGATTGTACTGGGAATATAAACCGATTTGATTCCGATGCATCCATTGAAGGCGTTGTCGCCAATCTCAGTAACACCAAAAGCGGAACTAGGAAACGAGATTGATATCAAATCCTTACATCCGTAGAAAGCACCATCCATAATCTTCTTAACATCCTGCGGAATCGTGCTGTTTTTACATCCCAGAATCAATATTTGTGTCGTCTTATAGATCAAGCAATTAAGTTCAACATAAATCGATTCGTTAAAATTACTAACTTTTATTTCTTCTAGTCCGCTGCAATCTCCGAACGCAAGATATTCAATCGTCGTAACTTTATTGAAATCGATTGACTTTAAAGCGCTGCATCCAAAAAATGCTTCTCGTTCGATTTTTCTTAGTTTGCTTGAAGTACCACCTTCGAAAGTCAAGGCCGTCAGATTACTACAACCATAAAAAGCTGCAGTATCAATCGTGGTGACGGTATATGGAATCTTGGCGGTTTCTAGTCCTATGCAAAAATAGAATGCTGCATATTCGATGCTGTCCACATACGGAATGATACTATTCTTGCATCCTATCACCAATTTTGTCGTCCCTCGGATCATATCGCGCTCGATAACGCAATTACCAGAACTATAGTACTTATCATTCCCGGAATCAACTTTGATGGAAGTCAGATTATCACAATAAACAAAGACCTTAGATCCGATGCTTGTTACACTACTTGGAATTCGAATACTTTCCAAATTACGACAACCCGAAAACGCATACGATCCGATATTCATGATGGTATTTGGAAGAACAACACTTGTAAAACCACTGCAATCGGCAAAACCTGATTGTTCAACATATTTTACTGGGATACCAAGATACATCTCAGGGATAATAAGCACATTGTAAATCTCAGTTGTCCCTTTTCGTACCGAATATGCCGTACCCGAATCCACCAAAGTATAGTGTAATCCGCTCGTCGAAATGTTTTCCGCCCAAACTGCATATAGAACAACGTTCGCATCGTTTGTGGCGCTCAGGTTGATGACTCTTTCACCGTCATAATACTCGACTTCAGCATCTGAATCCAAGGCCCAACCTAGAAAGAAGTAATTGTTTTTTACAAATTGATTGATTTGCAGTACTTCCACAGCGTCATAGGTACATTGACTGTTCCCCATGGATCCACTTGTTGCTCCATTTCCATCATAAATGATGTAATAAGTGTTTGACGTCCAGACGGCATGGACCGTCATGCTAAACGTGACGTTATCAAAAGCCTGATCCCAATGCGAAAATGTGTATCCAGTTCGCTCAAATATCGGTTCAATCGCAAATGACCCATGTGCGACACTTTGGATGGCTTCGCCACTCACCAAACTGCCGCCAGTGCCATCGAAGGTTACACTTTCTTTAATTATATCCCAGACAGCATATAGGGTCACAGTTTTCCCATTATCCGAAGTCAGATTGATGACGTTGCCAAGATTAGAATATGCGATGTTTCCTTCTGGCGTTAATGACCAGCCGAGAAAAGCATGATTGGTTTTTGTGAACCCATTCGCTGTAACTCTTTGTATGGTGCCATAAACATGATTGCTAATTGTTGTTGACCCGGATGTCGAGCCGTTCCCATCATAAACAATCGTATACGTATGTGGTGTCCATACGGAATTGACGATTACATCGTCGGATACATTATTGAAGGTTCTATCCCAATTTGAAAATGAATAACCCATTTTACTGAATACCGGTGCAATCGCATCGCTTCCATGTTCGATAATTTGGATTGCTTCGCCACTGATCAATTCGCCGCCATTAGCGACAAAAGTAACAGAATAAAAATTGACTGTATATTTTGCTGTAATGATGATTTTTGTCGCACCCATCGTAGCTGGAATCGTTCCGGTCCAATTGCTAAATGTATATCCAACTCTCGTCGGACTAGTTGGTGGTGTTAACGCTGAAAGATTACTTCCATACTCATAGTTTATTGTTTGAAGTACCGTTCCGTCATAATCGATATATTCTACTGCATATTGATTGATGGTATAGGTTGCAGTAATGGTGATTTTTGTTTCACCCATCGTAGCTGGAATCATGCCACTCCAATTGCTAAATGTATATCCAACTCTAGTTGGACTCGGCGGTGGTGTTAACGCTGAAAGATTACTTCCATACTCATAGTTTAATGTTTGAAGTACCGTTCCATCAAAATCGACATATTCTACTGCATATTTGTTAATCGTCCATTTTGCATGCACCGTAATGTTCTCGTCCGAAATCGTCGTAAACGTAAAGATGTTTGTCAACTCGTTGTTAGAGTACCAACCGGCGAATGTATATCCGATTCTTGTCGGTTCATTCGGTGCCGAAACCACTGTTCCGTAGTCTTGCGTGATGGTAGATACCAATGTTCCACTATTACTGTTGAAAGTTATAGTATATTGATTGATGGTATAGGTTGCGTTTATGGTGATTTTTGTTTCACCCATCGTAGCTGGAATCATGCCATTCCAATTACTAAATGTATATCCAACTCTCGTTGGACTAGTTGGTGGCGTTAACTCTGAAAGATTACTTCCATACTCATAGTTTGATGTTTGAAGTATCGTTCCGTCATAATCGACAAATTCAACCGCATATTGATTGATGGTCCATTTCGCATAGACAGAAGTATTTTCTGTTGGCATTGTTGTTGCAACAAATTCGTTAGTTAACATATGTTCATCTAGATACCATCCGCAGAATGTATAGCCGACTCTATCGGGAATGGGAAGCGTGATAGGTGTCCCTTGTTGTGCTGATATGGGACTTAAAAAATCACCATTTTCCACACTAAATGTAATAATATATAATGATACTTGAGAATTAGTAGTGGTGGATTCAATATTAGAATCTGTGGTAACGCTTGATAAGGTAGACTCATTTTGTGTTGTTGTGTTTGTCGATGAAGTTGACCAGTCGCACCCCAACACTCCAAGTACTAGAAAAATCTGCAAAAAGCCAAAAATTAGTTTCTTAATCACTGAATAGTTCCTCCTATAAATAAATAATAATATGCTGATTTCAAACGTTATATTTTTTTTAAAAACACCACATAAGGTGCCATCTATCATAAAATTGCTTGAGTTCATAATTGCATCATTTTCAATCTCAAGGTCTATAAATTAAGGATCATCCATTAATTTATCGTTAGGTCTGTAATACTTTCAATTTCATTTTTCATATTTATATTGTATATTGCGTCTCTTTACTTATCTCATTATTTATTTCATCTATCTAGTCTTTTTGATAGGCGTGTCCAGTTTCATGAAAGTCTGTCTTAATTACAGCAACTTTAGCGTTTGATAACCAATACTGATTAAAAAGAATCAGATTAAGCTCTGGTAAATACATAGAATTCCTGGGGTTTTTTAGAAAATTACTATCCACGATTTCAATTACAATATTTTCTATTTCAAATATCTTTTATGCATATATTACAGCGTGGATTAAATTAATTTCTAGAACGGTATTCATCAACGAATAATGTTATTTACATATTTCGTTTCATTTTATCATAGTACAAATAAATTAACAATCAAATATTAAAAATCAAAATACAATAATTCACGAAAAAAATACACCTACTCTAGTTTACTCTAGAAAAGGTGGTTTTTGTTATCGATTTAGTTGTTCTTGGATGATTTTCTTAACTTCGGAGAGCGAGGATCATGTCTGCATTTTGCTGTTGAGGCTATAAACTCGTGGACGATCCATTCAATCTTGCTTTGATTCGACCTCGCCTCTGAAAAATACTGTCCCCAGTATGATTTGGGCTTATTCTTGAAAAAAGACACATTAGCATTTTGAATTTGTAGCAAGAGTTTTCCGCTATTGCCATGTGAGGAAGAAACACAAAATGAAAACATATGAAAAACCAATTCTTATACATTTTTGAAATATTGTAGCAAGATTTCAATGTGCTGAAACTGAAAAATCAAATAAATATACCATTAGCTTGTAATGTCACCTCTATATTTCTTCTTCAAAACCTATTTAAATCTTCTAAAGTTATTGCTCTTTCGCTTGGAACACTGAAATGCTGAACTATCTATCTACAAAAGGTAAAATCATTAGCAGACTTAATTCAAACAATTGATAAGTACATCTATTGGTATAATCATGAAAGAATTAAACTAACATTAGGTTGGTATTCTTTGATTCAATATAGACTCACGAATCAATAAATGATACAATAACTACAAAGAACGAAAAGTACAAGAAAATGGTATCAGTTCACTTTTTAGCCATTTTTCACATACAACCAAACATCTCTTTGGTTCCTTTTTTTGAATATAAACTTAAAAAACTTAATATAAACACTGAATATATCAAGGTATATATTCATTTTCTTACATATCAATACTTTTTATTCTGCTTTTAAACCCATTATCATTATTTAATTAAAAAAACTACTACCGCAACAAAAAAAGAGAATTTAATCAATCCTCTTTTCTTCTTTTAAGTTATTTTTTACTAATTCTTCTTTGCTCTAGGATGAGCATTATTATATTCTTCCTGTAACTTCTCTTTTGATACTTTAGTATATATTTGAGTTG
>Ga0265294_10002483_pt1 | contig 24182 bp, 15 predicted proteins | sample MunlanPumphouse3_FD_192504 | JGI IMG/M metagenome (GOLD analysis project Ga0265294, IMG submission 192504) | Groundwater microbial communities from a municipal landfill in Southern Ontario, Canada - Pumphouse #3 | ecosystem: Environmental > Aquatic > Deep subsurface > Groundwater | place... | reverse complement strand
AAGAAATGGCGGATTACTTGAAAGAAGCTTTCGATAAAGCCTTGAATGGGGAAATTGATGCCCTTCCTGCTATTGGAAAAACGAGCGAAAGAGAACAGCACTTCCTTTTCTCTGAACCATATTATTATTTCAAACGCGTTTTAGTAACTCGTGCCGACGATAAAGCAATTTCCGGAATGGAAGATTTGGCGGGCTTAACTGTAGCTGTTCAAAAAAACAGTTCGCACCACAGCTATCTTCTTGATTATCCCAATATTTATTTAAGTTTGTATAATTCAGTGGATGCAGCGTTGGCGGCGGTGGCAAGCGGTTCGGAAAGGGCTTTTATCGGCAATCTTGCAACTTCCCATTATATTATCAGATCGCACGGTATTCCCAATTTGCGCTTGATATCCTTTGAAGCAGAAAAACAACAAGCGTTATACTTTGCCTGTCGGAAAGATTATCCGGAATTAATCAGCATTTTCAACAAAGCTTTAAAAACTATTTCGGAAAGCGAAAAGCAAGCCATAAATAAAAAATGGATCGATTTGAATACCGAACTTGACTACGGTCCGTTTGTTCGTGTTTTATTAATCGTGGGTTCGTTGATAGCGGTTGTTTTGGGGGTTTCGTTCTTTTGGAATGTCCGATTGTCCAAAGAAATTGCAAAACGCAAAATTATCCAAAAAGACTTGGAAATTGCCAAACAGGAAGCAGAGGCTGCCAACGAATTTAAATCCCGTTTCATGGCCAGAATGTCGCATGAAATACGTACCCCTTTAAATGCGATTACCGGTATGTCTTATTTGCTTAAAAAAACCAGTTTGACGCTTACGCAAAGAATGTATATTGACCGCATTACGCAAGCTTCCTCCAATATGTTGAATATCATCAACGATATTTTGGATTATTCCAAAATCGAAGCAAATAAAGTGGTTTTGGAAAACATCTCCTTCAGCATGGACCAAATCATTCAGGATGTTGTCAATATCGTTTCTTATAAAATCGAGGAACAAGAAATTACTTTCAAATTAACCAAGGACCCTTTGATTCCCAATTGGTTTTTTGGCGATGCCAAGAGAATCACCCAAGTATTGTTGAATGTGGTGAATAATGCTGCTAAATTTACCAACAAAGGCGAAGTAGCCCTAAATATACGCTTGTTGGCCAAAGAAGGAGACCATTACCATTTATCCTTCACCGTAAAAGATACAGGTATCGGGATGAGTGAAGAACAAATCCAAAAACTATTTAAGCCGTTTACCCAAGGGGATAGTAGTATTACCCGCCGTTTTGGGGGATCCGGTTTGGGCCTTTCCATTGTTAAAAACTTAGTCGATTTGTTGGGCGGAGAAATCCAAGTATACAGCACTCCTGGGGAAGGTTCAACTTTTATAATCAATTTTACTTTAACTGTTGACAAGGAAAAAGAAACTGTATACCGAAAATCGATTGCCAAAGAACATTTCCAGAATTTGCGAACGCTCGTTTTCGACAAAAAGACAGCCAATATCAATTTAATCGAAAGTTACTTAAGTGCCTTTGGTCTCTATTGCGAAGGGACAACTTCCGAAGAAAGCGCCCTCAACATGTTGGTTGATGGCAACATCAAAGCAAAACCAATCGATTTATTTATCATTGATTATGAATCGCCGATGGAAGGCGGATTCACCTTCATCCAAACCCTAAAAAACAATCCTGACCTTAAAAAAATGCCAAAGATTATCATGGTATTGCCAATGTCGAGGGAAGATTTGTTTGACAAATTGAATGATTACAATATTGATATAGGAATCGGAAAGCCAATCATTCCGTCAATTCTCCTTAACGGTATCTTGGATTTATTGAAACTAAAGGAGGATGGAAAAATCCAAACATCCTTAGAAGAACGTTTGATTTCGCCAATTACCGACCAGCCTTATCGGGTATTGGTAGTTGAGGATAATAGAACTAATCAATTAATCGCTAAATCCCTTTTAACGCAAATAGGCATCGAATCTATTTTGGCCGATAACGGAAAAGAAGCGGTGGATTTATTCCCAAAATATTACAACGATGTAGCCTTAATTCTCATGGACTTGCATATGCCGGTAATGGACGGTTATCAAGCGGCGGAATTGATTCATAAAATAGCCCCTAATGTGCCGATAGTGGCAATGACAGCGGATGTTGTTTTAGGGGTAAAAGAAAAGTGCGAACAAAAAGGAATTCATTATTTTATCGGTAAACCATTTGATCCTGACCAATTCCTTTTAACCGTCAAAACGATTTTGTTGTCAACCTCAAAAGAGAAAGCAGGAAACAAAGCGCTGGATTCGGAACAGGGAATTAAAAACATCGGGGGAAATGCAGAGGTTTACCATCAAGTGTTAAATGAATATTATCAGGAGAATACGGAAACCTTAACCAAACTTAAGAAAGCAATTGAGGAAAAGCGGTTTGCGTGCGCGGTGCAGATTATCCATAAAGTTAAGAGCAGTTCGGGAAGCATCGGAGCAAAGGCTGTTTATGAACTTTCAGTTAAATTCCAAAAGATAATAGAATCAAAGGATGAAAGTAAGATTCAGGAATATCAAAAAACTTTCACCGACCTTTTTGAAAATCTGCTTGAGGAAATAAAAATTGAATTAAGCAGCCAATAAAACTATTCATGCAGAAGGGAGGAAATTATGTCAAAGAAAATTCTAATCGTTGATGATTCTGCATCCGATCGCTTAATAATCCAGAACATGTTAAGCGAGTATGAAATTTATGCCGCTTGCGATGGTGCGGAAGCCTTGAAAGTTCTCGATGAAAACGAGGATATTAACTTCATGATTCTTGATCTAAATATGCCAAACATGAATGGTTTCGAAGTATTGGAGGCGCTCGGAAAACAAGAAAAATATCGCCGTGTAAGAACATTGATTTTAACCAACTACGACGAAATTGAAAATGAAATAAAAGGCTTAAATTTGGGCGCCGTTGATTATATCAGAAAACCAATTCACATTTCCTCTTTAAAAAAACGGATTCATATTCATTTTGAATTATATAAAATTCAACAAGTTTTAGAATCAAAATTATACGAAAAAGCCTTAACCATTGATACGATTTTCCAACAAGCGCCGATTGGAATAGCCGTTTATCATAGCATTAATCCGTTTTCTTCCGATAATTTGTTGTTGACTATGAATCCGGTTTTTGAGGAAATAACCGGAAGAACCAGGGATGAAATCGCCAATTTGGGTTGGATTAAGTTTACCCATCCTGATGATATCGAAGAAGACTTAAGACTTTTTAAAAAACTTCAAAAGGGCGAACTATACAGCTATTCCCTGGAAAAAAGATATATTAAACCAGACGGTTCTATTGTTTGGGTTGATTTGGTAATATCAAGGGTTGAAGCAAGCGATTATCAAAACATTCAAATCTGTCTGATTCAAGATATTACCCAACGTAAGAAACTCGAAGCAGAACTTAGGGAAAGCGAAAGAAGCAAATCGGTTCTTCTTTCCAATTTACCGGGAATGGCATATCGGTGCAAATACGATCGGGATTGGACAATGCTTTTTGTCTCTGATGGGTGCCACGCTTTGACGGGTTACAAACCGGAAAGCTTAATAAACAACAAAGAATTAACTTTTAATGAGCTCATCACGCCGGAATACCGAGAAGTGTTATGGGAAGAATGGAATAGAATTCTGGAAAATCGTAGCCCCTTCAAGTTTGAGTACGAAATTACAACCGCTTCCGGTCAACGCAAATGGGTTTTGGAGATGGGACAAGGTGTTTTTAACCAGGACGGAAAAGTGGAAGCTCTGGAAGGAATCATTTTGGATATTACCGACCGAAAACACATGGAAGACCATCTCCGGTATATCAATGAACACGAAAAATTTACCGGTTTATATAATCGCGATTATTTTGAAAAATTATTGGAATATGATTTAAAAAAGAATAAAGACCTTAAAAAAGCCCTCCTGGGCATTAACTTAAACACCGTACAATTGTTAACTTCAAACTACGGTTTCCAATATACCCAAGGGTTAATTAAAGCTGCAGCGGAAGCGTTAAGTCAATATACCAGCGAAAACCTTTTATTGTTCCAAACACACGAAAATCGTTTCCTTTTCTATATCAAGAATTATCGCGATAAGGATGACTTGATGCAATTCAGCGATGAAATCGTGGAAATGTTGGAATCGTTGTTCAGGATGGAACGGATTGGCGGAGGTATCGGAATATTGGAAATTGACCAAGAAGACAACCTTGATGTCGATTCGTTGTTAAGGAGATTATTGATTGCAACTGAAAAATCGATTCGAATTGCCGATCGCGAATTCAGGGCTTGCTTTTATGACAAAGATTTTGATGCGCTTGTTAATCGCGAACGGGAAATTCGCGAATTGTTGGCAAAGATTGCTGCAGAAGAAAATGATAAAGAATTGTATTTGCAATACCAACCGATTTATTGTTTAAAAAACAATCAAATCAATGGGTTCGAAGCATTGGCCAGACTTAAATCAGAGAAGTTAGGCCTTGTTTCCCCTTTGGAGTTTATTCCGCTTGCGGAACAAACCAAACTTATTATTCCGATTGGCGAAAAAGTTATCGTCAAGGCGCTAAATTTTATTAAACGCATTAACGACTCCGGCATTAATAATATCAACATTTCCATCAATGTTTCCGCTATTCAGTTATTGCGTCCGGATTTTGTTCAACGAATGATTAGCTTGATTGAAGAATTCGGTGTCAATCCAACCAATGTGGGCATCGAAATAACCGAGTCAGTCTTTTCCTCAGATTTTGAATATATCAACGATGTCATTTTTCGCTTAAGAGATTATGGTTTGCACATCGCTATTGATGATTTCGGTACCGGGTATTCTTCGATGGCCAGAGAAGGCGAATTAAAAATTAACTGCTTAAAAATCGACAAATACTTTATTGATAAACTGCTAAAGATTTCTCCAGACAAAAACATTGTCGGTGACATCATTTCGATGGCCCACCGCCTTGGTCACTGTGTGATTGCTGAGGGAGTTGAATACGAGGAACAAAAAAGTTTTCTTGAGAAAAGCGGTTGCGATATGATTCAAGGTTATTTAATCAGTAGACCACTTGACGAAGATGTTGCTTTTAATTTAATTTCCAGACAAATTAGGGGAAAATAGCAAGTTAAATTTAGGGGAAGGACATAAAATGCTTAAGGGGATGATTAAAAGAATGAAACAAAAAAACTATAAACTTTCAATCCGAAAATCGATAATCTTAATGTCAATGGCTTTCATGGTAGCTGCTATCGGTTTTATCGGTTTAATGGTCTTTTCCCGCTGGCATTCCTCGGCCAAAAAGACCACCCAAGCCATAGCAGAAGAAGTCAACGAACATCTCTATAGCAAAATCAGTTCCTTTTTACAAGTTCCCGAACAAATCAATGAACTGAATCATAAGATTATTGCTGGGGGAATTTTAAAACTTGAAAATGATTCGGATCGGGATAAGTTTTTCGCCGGAGTATTGCATTCTTATCAAGACAAAAGCTATAGTTTCAGTTATGGAACAGTTTTGGGGGATTACTTCGGAGCCCAATGCAATAAAAACGGCACTATCGAAATAATTCGCAAAGATTCTTCCACCAATGGCGAATCGTGGTTTTATTCGGTAAATGAAGACTTCACCGCAGGAGAAGTGATTCAAAAAAACGGTCCCTATGATCCAAGAACCAATCTATGGTATCAAACAGCCGTGGAAACCCAAAAACCGACCTTTACACCGATATATCAAAACCCAATCATGGAAGATTTAACCTTATCTTTTGCTTGCCCGGTATATAACAATAACGGGGAATTGGAAGGGGTTATCGGAACCCATATACTGTTGAACAACATTGGGACCTTTTTAAAAGATACGGTTAGTATATATGAGGGTTCTGCCATAATCTTGGAAAAGGAATCGAATTATTTGGTTGCAAATTCTTTGGGAGATGCCAATTTCCGCTTTTCGGAAGAAGGCACTTGGTTAAGAAATAACATTTCTGCTATATCTGACCCGGATTTGCAAAAGGCTTTTGAAACATATCAAACCGAAGGACTAAACGATTATTTTTATCGAGGCAAAGAAAACCTCTATATCAATGTCCGCCAAGTGCAAAAAAACGGAATTAATTGGGTTATCATTACTTCTATTCCGGAAGACTATTTGCTTTCATCGTTTTCGAAAAGTATTATTTTGGCAATAATTTTAGTAATTGTTTTCTTGGCGCTGCTGTTTGTTCTATATACCGTTGTAACCGGGAAAATATTGCAACCGATACGACAACTGTTATTGGTTACGGATGCTTTCTCCTCCGGGGATTTATCGAAAAGGGTTACGGTATCCCGAAAGGATGAAATTGGCAAGATTTCGGAATCATTTAATAAAGTAGCAGATAAGATGCAAGATTTGGTAATTAACTTGGAATCAACCGTTAAGGAGCGTACCGAGGAATTATACCTTGCCAATTTTGCTCTGGAAGAAAACCAAAACCGTTTGGAGATGATTCTTAATTCTACTGCTGAAGCCATCTTTGGGGTAGATTTAAAGGGCAACTTAACTTTTTGTAACCAAAGTTGTTTAATCATTTTGGGATACGAAAGTCAGGATGAACTGCTTGGTAAAAATGTTCATGTTGTCATTCACCATAGCCATCGAGACGGTGAAATAATCAAAACGGAAGATTGCAAAATCTTCCAAGCTTATACTTTAGGCGAAAAAGCTAATTCTGATTCGGAAGTCTTTTGGCGTAAAGATGGCAGTTTCTTTGAAGTGTCATATCACGCTTATCCTCAAGTCCAAAACGGGCGAATCATCGGTGCTGTCGTTACCTTTATGGATATAACTGCCCAAAAATTAAAAGAAGCCGAAATCGAATATTTAAGTTATCATGATTCTTTAACCGGCCTAATCAATCGCCGTTGTTTCGAAGAGTACCGGAAAAAAATTGACACCAAAAACAACTTGCCGCTTTCGGTGATATTCGCAGATTTAAATGGTTTGAAGATGACAAACGATGTCTTTGGCCATTCTGCGGGCGATGAATTGATTAAAAAAAGCGCATCCATCCTTAAGCAAGCATGTCGTCATGACGATATTATTGCCCGGATTGGCGGAGATGAGTTCATTGTTTTGTTGCCTAAAACGGAGAGAAAGTTTGCGGAGAGAATTATTGAACGAATTAATGCCGGTTTCGAAGATGCGCGCATTGAAGCAATTAAATGCAGCATCTCCTTGGGATTGGACACCAAAGTTGATATGAACCAAAAATTGGATCAAATAATTGCGAATGCGGAAAACGCGATGTATCGCGATAAAACAGTAAATCGTGTGGCGACCAACAATCGCATCCTCGATACAATTATCGAAACGCTCCATGCCCGAAATCCCAAGGAAAAACGCCATTCCCAAAATGTTGCCTCTTTATGTACGCAAATGGGCATTGCGCTGAATTATTCGGAAACCGATATTAAGATATTAAGCCGCGTGGGATACCTTCATGATATTGGCAAAATCGTTTTAAATCAAAAAATTGTCGAAAATCAGGATTTGACCAAAGAAGAAAAAGAACAGGTACGCCTTCATCCTGTTGTCGGTTATCGTATACTCAACTTGTTCGACGATACTCTGGACTTAGCCGATTACGTATATAATCATCATGAACGCTGGGATGGATCAGGTTATCCTAAGGGGTTGAAAGGAGAAGAAATACCGTTAATATCGCGGATAATTACTATTGCAGATGCATTTGAAAGGATTTACTTCAAACTAGATGATCCTCCAAAGGAAAGAAAAGCAAAAGCCATTGAGACTTTTGAAAAAGATGTCGGTACCTATTTTGATCCGTTACTTTCATCAATCTTTATTCAAATGGTAAAAGAATTCGATGATTTTGTTTATGAATAGCACTTAACTATTGCTTTACTTTTGCCAAGCAATCGAGTACAATTATATTAAGAGGTGAAGCAATGAGTACGAATAATAATAACAAAGAAAATGTATTTGAGATTACCCGCTTTGGCATCAACTTGGCACGCTTAAGAAAAGCGCATGACATGACACAGTCAGAATTGGCTGATAAGTTGAACCTAACAAGGCAAGCCATCTCCCGTTATGAAAATGGCGATAGTTTTCCCGATATCTCAATTTTGGTTTTGATTTGCGAAATCTTTGATGTCGCATTGGTAGATTTAATTGGTGTAAAAACCACAGGCGAAAAAAACATTCTCAAACAAGTTTTAAACGGTGAGGAAATAAAAATCAACGCTGAAAGCACCGTCGATGATTTAATCAATTTAGCTCCGATTTTAAAACCAAGCATTTTGGAAAAAGCTGTTAAGGACTTCCAACTTCAGGGAATTAACATTGAAGCAATAACTAACCTTGTTCAATATATCAACGATAAGACTTTGTACCATTTATTGCAAAATGCCAATTATGAATCTCCAAGTTCGGAACTTTTAACAATATTACTGCCTTATATGGATGATGAATCCAAGTGGGCTGTTTTTGCCAAAATCCTTGAAGGAAAAGTTGACTATCAGTTTTTGGAACAATTTATTCCTGCTTGTCAATGGATTGATTTGTCATTGATTGAAGCAGCAGTAGTCGAAGGAGTCTTAAACGAAGAAGCTTTAATGTTTATGCAAAAAGGTGCCCAAGAAAGGTATCGCAGAAGAGCAACCAGTATTCTTTGGAGATAACTTTCCGGTTTTCCTAAATATTAAAAAAAATGCAGAGCGTGTGTTCTGCTTTTTTTATTGCTTAATTATGCTATAGTTTTTTGTTTTCTAAACAAAAAGAGACTTCATGTTAAAGCCTCTTATTGTGTTTACGGTATATATATTTTGTAACCTTTATTTGGCATAGAAGGTTTTTATGGCATTGAAATAGGCATTGATATTTTCCCAACCGGTGTTAGCTGGAATATCGCATCCCGAAGATATAACGAAGTTTTCGAAACGGTGGCATTTTTCCAACAAAGATAAGGTGGTATTATAGACCATTTCCGGAGTTCCGTTTTTAAAGATGCGTGCTGGATCGACATTGCCCATGACAACCTTATCTCGGGGCATCAGTTTTAATATTTCGGCTAAATCAATCATATTTCCGAAATGGTATACATCTGCATCAATCCCCACAATACTTTCCACTAAAGGAACTGTGTTCCCGCAGTTATGATATACCACTACAAAATTATCGTCTTTTACTTCTTTGACGATTTGTTTCAAATAGTGGCTGGAGAATTCTTCACACAGTTCCGGGGAAAGCAGTCCCGCCGCAGGTTCGGCAATAATTACTCCATCTGCTCCGTTTGCTTTGAATGCCTTAATGTATTCGGTAATGAACGGAGAAACTTTTTCCAGGGTGGTTTTTACCATTTCCGGTTCGAGGTAACAATTCATCATGACCTCCGTCATGCCCATGAGTCTTCCCGAGAGGGAAAATGGTCCGATTACTCCGGCGAATACTGGAATGTCCACTAGTTCTTTGGCTTTTTTCACCGTATCAAGGTAGACTTGGGTACGTTTTTCGCCTACTTTGGGTATCTGGAGATTGGCTGCGTATTCTGGGGTTTTAAGCATAATCCCTATTACGGTTGGTATTTCATTATCAAAGGAACGGATTTCTGCACCAAAGCATTCCGCTTCTACCGATAAATCCATGATGGTTACTGCCGCGCTTATCGGGTAATTGTTCGCCAAATACTGAATGGCCTGGGCCTGGTAATGAGAACTTAAAATTAAATTATTAACCGTAATTCCCATAATTTGCACAGTAGGTGTTGACAATACGGGCATAGTTAAATGCCGGTTATTTAATTGATTAGTTATCCAAGTTTTTTTCATAATTTATCCTCATCAAATGCTGCTTGCAACATCGCTAAATAATTATCCAGAGGGATAAAATCAGGAATGCTGTTGCCGCTGCCTAAGGCAAAACCGCCTTCTTCCTTGGTCAAACGTAGCAATTTAATTGCTCTATCATATACCTCTTCCTTGGAAGCCCTAGTTAAAAAATTTACATCAATGCCCCCCACAACCGCAATCTTTCCCTTTAAATCAAGATAAGCCTTTTCTACGGGAACTATCTTATCCTCAAAGGAATGCTTTCCGTCAAATTTCATATCGTAGATTATGTCGTTGATAATATCATGATAATAACCGCACGAGTGCAAAAGCGCAAACTTATTTTTTTGATGCGCCATCCCCACGATTTTCTTATACCAAGGGAAGACGTATTTCCTCAATACATCCGGAGGCAACATGGTTTGAGTGTTGAAACCCCAATCGTCGTTGCAGATGATGGCACCGACTTTGTCGTATTCCAAACATCTTTCAAAATATTCTGCAATCCTTTTTCCTACCTCATAAAAAATGGCTTCAACGAGTTTTGGGTCATCATATAACATTAAACATAAGTTTTCATACCCAACGATACCGATGGTATTTTCTAAGATACCGTCATGGCTAAAAGGGGTAAACTTCACCTTAGGGTGGAGAAATTTCCCAGCCCTTTTGATTAAATCAAAATCGCAGTTGTTGACATCCTGCCAAGGATATTCCTTAAATGTTTTCCAATCGGTAATCATTGTTCCTTCATTCAACGATTTGGTCCGAACATTTTCGTGGACTTCCTCATGCCGAGGGAATTCCATACCTCTAATGATTATCGGGGCATGATCGTAACCCGCACTGTCAAAGGCACGGATAGTGGTAAGTACCCGATCCCATTCGGTAGAATCATTATACATGGAGCCGGTTAAAAACCTTTCTTTGTCAGAACTGATAATAAATTCAAAGAGAACAGGCCGTGAAGGCTGCTTGCTTAACATCTTAATAAAATTTTCAAAATTTGGTTCACGGCTTGTAGGTCTAAACATAATAGTCTCCTTTTCCTTATTCAGAAATTTTTTGATAGGTTGTTACATGAGTTTCAGAGTTGTAGGTGAATTTATAAGTTCCAACTTCAAATTCAATTTGCGTTGCTTGTCCAAATCCGGCCGGTGTTCCGTCAAACTTATATTGACCTTCCGCACCCCAACGCTTTCCCCATTGATCATCGTACCATTTGCGTGAAAGGCAAACCGTGAAGTCTGATGTACCTGCTTCTTCAAAAGTTAGGGTTAATTCACAAGTTGTTTCATCGATTTTAGAAAAGACTTTGGCATTTGGACCGTCCAAATCCCAACCGTTGAAGGCACCGTACATTCTAGGGACAGGATAAAAATCAATGGTATCGGCTTCTACAGGCATTGCTTCCAAAATATGGGTTGTTGGATTGTATTTGAACAGGTACAAACCGGCTTGATATTCGAATGTGGAAGAATCGCCCATTCCTGCCGGTGTGCCATCCATTTTGTATTGTTCATTTGCGCCCCAGCGAACGCCCCATTGGTCGTCATACCATCTTAAAGAAACCAAAGTTGATATATCGGTTGAACCGCTTTCGGTAAACTCAACCATTGTTGTATAGATACCGTCGCCATCTTCATCCGTAAGCAGTTGGGTCTGATCGTTGTTGTAATTCCAACCATTGAAGGCACCATAAATGCGTGGAGTTTTTAGCGTGATTTCCACGCCGTCTTCAAGTTTTAAATAAGTAGTAAGTTTCGTTTCGCTGTAATAGGCAAAATAATAAAGGCCAGGTTCAAAGGAAATCATTGTAGTCTGACCCATTCCTGCCGGTGTGCCGTCAAACTTATATTGTTCGTGAGCGCCCCAGCGTTGACCCCATTGGTCATCGTACCATTTTTTCGATAGAATTAATGTTGCATCAGAGGTAACAGCTTCAGTAAATTCCCAAGTGCCGTCAAAGACGCCATCTGCATCATCATCGGTTAAAACCAAAGCATTTTCTCCTTCATAAACCCAGGTAGTGAATTCTCCGTAAATAGCCGGAGGGATTGCTTCAATGATATCTTCGCTCATTTCCAAGGTATCCCGGATTTCTTTGGTTTCCGCGTTAAACGATACCGTTAGTGTTCCGTTGCCCCAGTGCCATATGGAGCCGAGTCCGCCCCCGGTAGGAGATAGCGGAGCAGGTTGAATATAATAAAAATCAATTCCCCAAGTTCCGTCTGCATTCCAAGTTCCGTCGGTAACTTTATAGTAATGACCGTCATAGGCTACATCCCGTACTTCTTCGGTTAGTTCTACCGTAATCGTATAAAGGTTTTCCTCTCCATCGACTTTTGTCATAATAAAGCGTTCATCGTTAGGACTGTAGTTTGAAAAGTTTCCGGCTAGATAATAAACCGTTTCTTCAATTTTCATCCATTTGGCATATAAAGTCAAATGCTTGTCAACAGGATCGTTAAATGAAAAATCTTGGGTTCCTTCTTTGTCTTTGAACCAACCTTCGAAGGTATAACCGCTACGAGTCGGTTCAATCGGTTCGCTTGCTTTGGAACCTTTTTCGATTCTTTGGGCGGCAGGGCCTGCCGGTGCCCCTTCATAGTTTAGGTCAAAAGTTACTTTAACCTTGTTGTTGTCACATCCTGCTAAAAATAAACCAAAAGCAAATACAATTGCTAATAATGTAAAAAACTTTCTCATTTTTCCTCCTTTTAATTTTTTCCTTTTATTTATTCAATGTAGCTCACATTAAAATAACCATGATTTAAGAGAAAATGGCTAGGCTTTCCGGTAAGGTGACTAGAGATTTGTTGGTTACAAAACCTTTGCCAAAAATATGTTTACCTTTACTTTTTAGGTAATAAGGTTTATCGGTGTAATTTACTACAACCGTAAGAACTTGGTTTTGGTATATCCGTTTAAAAGCAAGAACCTTTTCTTTGGTTTTAAGGGGGGCGGTTTTGCCTTTTCTCAAAACTTCATTAGTCTTTCGCAACATTCCCAAAGATTGAATAAAATAGTTATCTTCGGAATTAATTTTGGACCAATCGAATGCTCGACGGTTATCAGGATCGACATCGCCTTCTAAACCGATTTCATCCCCGTAATAAATTAAGGGCATTCCTTCGCTGGCGAGCATAAACCCCAGAGTTAAGAAATGAGTTTTGGAGTCTTGCAGGAAAGTAAGCGAACGAATCGTATCGTGACTGCCGATTAAATTGACTAAATAGTTAAACACCGGCGTTTGATAAAGCATTTTGTTGGTATTTAATTGATTCCAAAAATCATTTGCTTTGATTTTTCTGGTTAAGAATTCGAAAAGCCAAAAGCGATATTTGTAATTGGTGATGGTATCCATCTGGTCGCCTTTCATCCATTTGACGGCTTGATTCCAAATTTCGCCTATCATTAACACATCAGGAAACACTTGTTTGATTTTCTGGCGAAGGTGTCGCCAAAGGTGGGTAGACACTTCATCCGCTACATCAAACCGCCAACCGTCGATTTGTAGTTTTTTAGTCCAATGTAGGCAAATATTTGTTAGATATTCGATAACCTCAGGATTGGAAGTGTTCCATTTGGGCATTTCTGGAACCAGACTGGCAAAGGTGTCGTAATTGCCGATCTGAGGATCCACCGGAAAACTCTCAATGCAAAACCATTTGGCGTAGGGAGAGTTTTCTCCGTTTTTAATTACATCTTGGAAGTAAGGGTGTTGGATGCTGCAATGGTTGAACACCGCATCCAAAACAACCTTGATTCCTAGGTTGTGCGCTTTTTCCACCAGTTCTCTTAAGCCTTTTTCCCCTCCGTAAATAGCTTCGATTGTTTCATAGTCGGAAATGTCGTACTTATGATAGCTGGGAGATTTAAAGACGGGACAAAGATAAATTATGCCGGTGCCTAAAGATGCGATATAAGGGAGTTTGGCAACAATTCCGGAAAAGTCCCCCCCGTAATAAGTAGACCGATCCGGTTTTTGGTAAGGCGGTTTGACATTTTCGGGATTGTTGGTGGGATTGCCGTCAAAGAAACGGTCAACCCAGATTTGGTAGATGAGATCCCCTTCCGCCCATTTAGGGAGATGCAAAATATCGGAATCGTTGATAATGGAGTAGTAAAAATAGTTTTGGGGAAGGGGATTCTTCATCCATCCGTCGGAAGTGTAACATAATTTTTTATTTCGCCAATAAACTTCAAAATAATATTTGAAATGCCTTTCTTTGACTTGGATGGTTGTTTCATAAAGGTTAAAACTGTGGTCGGTTAACAACAGTTTCATTTCTTGGCAATTAATTTTATCGGTGTGGTCATAAAGGTTCTTGTAATAAAGGATTATTTTTTTTACACCCTTTTGAATTTTTACCCTGATATTTAGTTGATTGTGACTAATCGGATAGGCAAAAGGAACTTCGGGTAGGTGCAAAACAGTGTTTTTCTTACTCATTGTTTAACTCCGCCTTCTGTGAGTCCACCGATAAAGTATTTTTGCAGGGAGTAGAACAGAACAATCATAGGAATGCTGCCAAGAATTGCTCCCGCGCAATAAATACTCCAATTGATGCCGAATTGACCGACAATCATTGACTGAAGTCCCACTGATAAGGGCATCGACAAAATGTTGGTGGTCATTACGGCGCTGGCAATTACGTATTCGTTATAAGCGATAACGAAACTTTGAATTGCCACAATGGCAAGCATCGGTTTAGCTAAAGGGAGGGTAATTTTTAATAGAATTTGCAACTTAGTTGCTCCATCCATAGTTGCAGCTTCATCCAAGTCATAGGGAATGGTGTCAAAGTACCCTTTGGCTATCATTACGAGTCCCGCCGAAGCAAGCGTTGAATTGATAATAATCAAACCCGGCATTTTGTTCAAAAGACCGATTGCGACAAATATTCGGAAAATGGAAACCATCGACAAAGTCAACGGGAATATCTGAATCAACAACAGGAAGTTGAACAGTTTTTCCTTGCCCATGAAGCGAAGGCGGGAAAAAACATAAACGGTAACCGAAACTAAAAGGACGGTAATAATCATGGTGCACAGTCCAATCAAGATGGAATTCCCCAGCCAATTGAGAAACTTCGTGGCTTGAAACAACTGTTTGTAATTTTCGAAAGTAAATTCTTTGGGGATTTTTGCCCCGGCGCTAATGACGTTTTTGCCGAATGATATGAGGATAATATATATGAACGGTAAAAGAGTAATAAAGGCAAGAAAGAGAAGAAAGGCTTGCGTAGCAATTTTAATTAAGATTTTTTTCATAAACTTCTCACCCCTAATTTAAGCGTTTTTGGTTGATTTTCATCATCGTTAAGGCAAAAATTGCTACGAAAATGAAGATAATAACCGAATAAGTAGCAGCTATGGCATACCGTTTGGTGTTGAAGGCGGTATTAAAGACATAGGTTATTAAGAGATCGGTAGCACCAGGATTACCCAAAACATCGGATGCCGGTCCGCCTTGGGTAAGCATATAAACACCGAATTGGTTAAATTGCATGATGAAACTCATTATCAACATCGGCAATAGTGCTCTAAACAGAAGTGGCAGAATGATTTTCAAAAAGATATACTTTTTGTTTGCTCCGTCGATGACGGCAGCTTCGTAGTAATCTTTCGGTATCGATTTTAAATATCCAAAAGCAATTACCATAAAGTAAGGAAAAGAAAACCAAACCATGACCATAATTGTGGAAATCTTAGCCATCAAGGGATGGGTTAACCACGGAACATTAGGAATATTGAAGATTCCCAAGATTTGGTTAATTAGACCATTTTCGGTATCCAGCAATCCTTGCCACATCAACAAAGTAATGATTGTTGGGATAACCCAAGGAAGGATATAAATGATTCGGTAGATTTTGGCAATTTTGGCATTGGCTGCATCAAGAACAACCGCAAGAATCGTGCCAAACACAAAAGAAATTACCACAACCGCTAAAGCAAAAACAATGGTCCAAAGCGACATTGACAATAAACCGTTTATGCCGGTGGTTAAAACACGCGAATAATTGCCTAGTCCGATTAAGCCGTAGTTGCGTAAATTGATACCGCTATAATCAGTTAGCGATAGAAAGAAATTATGAAAGATAGGAAAAACATAAAACATCAAAAGGAGCGCCATAATCGGCAACAACAAAACCCAAGCAAGGAGTGTCGTTTTCTTGTCAAAGCGTATAGTATATTTTAGCTTTTTGGCTTTTTTCCTTTTTAAGTATATATATAAAAATATAATGCCAATTACTACAATTCCCAGTAACACAATAATCCACCATGGAATATCGATGTGTTCGGGGGCTTCGTTCATCAAAGCAACTTGTTGACTAAGTATTTGAACTAATTCATCGAGTTTATATTGGGCATCCACCGGATTGCCGTGGCGATCCCCAAAGAAAATAGCTTTAAAAGCATTGGTGCTTAAATCTTGATTATACCAAAGCGGACCTTCCGGAATATTTGGGAAAGGTTCCACAGTTTCGCCTATTTGAGCGAATTGTTTGAGTGTGGAATCGCTTTGGATATAATTGCTGGCAATAACTGCTCGATTGGTAGGATTGCGTTCGCCGATTTTTTTGTCGTAGCGGTTACCTGCTTCAATCAGCATCTGTTGGTTTTCATCTTGCAAGATATATTCCAAGAACTGTTTGGCAAGGTCTTTGTTCAGGGAGAACTTATTGATGACAAAACCTTCTACGGTGGTGATAGGTTTGGCCCGCTCGCCAGTTTTACCGAACGGAAGCGGAGCGATTCCGTAATTGATTCCGGCTTTTTTGAATGCCTCCGCCGACCATAAGCCATAAAAGAACATGCCGACTTTTCCTTCAATGAAAGAAGCTATGATATCGCTGTAATCTTTTTTATTCGGATTATTCAAGACATAACCCTTTTCCATTTGTTCTTTCATTAAAGCGACATATTCCAACATACCTTCATTGTTTAAACCGATGTCGTAAGCGTTATAAGTACCATTAGGGTATTTACCGTAGTAATACCCGCCACATTCCCTAATCAAAGGATAATTGAACCACATGTCGGTGGCGTTTAAATAAATGCCGCGAATTATCGGTTCTCCTTTTTCGTTTCTCGTGGTTATTTCATCGGCTAAAGCAAACAAATCATCCCAAGTATTGGGGAGGTTTTCTTCGGGAATTAAATCTTTGTTGTAAATCAGACCAGAAGTCGAATTGTTATAACCTATTCCATAGAGTTTATTGTTGTAGGTAAAAGCCGAAAAAGCCACATCCACAAAACGCATCTTCAATTCATCGTTAAATTCTAATTCTTCCAAGTATCCGGATTTGACCAAACCGCCAATGTCGGGAGCTTGCATATAGACGATATCCGGACGTTCCTCCAACTCCGCATTATTTACCAAAGCGGAAGGTACGGTAAAGATTTCCAGTTTCTGATAAACTTCCACTTTTACGCCGGTTTCTTTGGTGAAGTCTTGGGCGATATTTTCCATAACCAGTTTTTCGCCTTCGATTGCTCCTACCCATACTCTTAGGACAGCGTCTTCCGCATTCGCTTCTATGACAGAAAAGCAAATACAACAAAACAAAATAAGCAAAAAACTAAATAATTTTATTTTCACTTAACAACTCCTTTAATTAATTGATTAAATTTCTCGGTATAATAAATTCCTTCTTCAATCGATTTAACCGGTAAGCAAAGCGAAAAGTTTCCTTTCATGAGTAAATGGATATTGCGTTCGATTTCTTCAAAAGATTCGCAATCAATGGCTAAGCAAACACCATTGGCATCTTTAACAAGTTCTTCAATATGGTCAATCGGCCGCGGTTGATTGGGATCGGTGGCCAGCCACAAGTGTGCCACATTCTTTAAAGCGCAAATTTCTTTTACTAAATAAAGCGCCCGTGAATGTGAATGCATATGCCCTCTGCCAAAATGGTTGATGACTTTTTGGGTGTACGGAGCGCAAAACTCGCGGTATAAATCCCCCGAAATCATACAGGCAATATCTTCGCTCATATTGATGTTACCTTGCAAGTACCAGATACCGTAAGGGGTATCTATTAAGTATTTTTCCGCAAGCGCATAAATATCAAGTGCAAAGGCAATTGTAGCATCCGCACAATAGTTTAACAAGCCGTGCAATTCATCCGGATAGTCATAGAAATCAAGGTAAATGGCATCTCCTCTTAAAGCCGCTGCCAAGTCCAGGGGAGAGAAGAAGCCTCTCATAAAGGGGATACCGGAATCGGCGGAAAGTTTCAAGAGCGCTTCGCAAATCTTTAAGAATTTTTGATACCATTTGGCTTGTCCAAGGGGTGGGAGTTTTTTATAATCGGTAATCTCTTTCAAAACCGGTTTTGACCAACTTGTTTCGGGTTGAAAAATAATATCGCCGGCCACAAAAGCCGAGTAGTCGCCGATGCCGAGTACCGGCGAAATGGTGGGAATCATGTTGTCGTTGATGGCTTTCCGCTTAGAAAATGATTCGGAAAGCATTTGGCATAAATCATGAGCGTATTGTTCGATATCATCATCATAATTGTATTTTGTCAAATCGAATTGGGCATAATAATCCACATCGCTTGGGGGAAGGGCCCGAAAGGAGACGTTACCGGGTAGATGGTTAATGGCATCTTGATAGGTTTTCTCCCACATTTGAATGGTTTTGACAAGGTTTGGTTTTAATTTTTTTAAGGGTTCAAACATCGGTTTTTTCACCCAACAAGAACGCTTTGGCTATTTGTGCCGCGCTGGCTGCATCCCCCGCATACCCATCCGCTTCGATTTCCTCGGCAAAACTATCGGTAACCGGAGCGCCCCCGACAAGCACTTTGACTTTATCCCTAATGCCTGCTTTCTTCAAAGCATCGATGGTTTCTTTTTGTGCCATCATGGTAGTAGTCAATAGAGCCGATAAACACAATAGATCCGGTTGATAATCTTTGACTGCTTCCACGATTCTTTCTTCGGATACGTCAACACCTAGGTCCAGGCATTCGATGCCTTGCCCTTCTAACATCATTTTGACTAAGTTTTTGCCGATATCGTGGAGATCCCCTTTAACGGTGCAAATAATGGCTTTGCCCAATGGTTTGATTCCGCTCGTAATTAGGGCAGGACGCAAGATTTCCAAACCGGCATTCATAGCGCGTGCCGCTACCAATACTTCGGGAACGAACACTTCGTTGTTTTTGAACTTGCCTCCGATGACGGTCATGCCGTGGATAAGGCCGTCGTTTAATATATCCTTTGGCGCAAGTCCTTCATCGAGAGCCTGTTGGACCAGTTGTTTGACATTTTGGGCTCGTCCTTTTTGTAACATTAAAGCAATTTCTTCAATTAACATAATTTTCCTCCTCATCTATTTTTAATTATACCGGAAAACGCTTACATATGCATTGATTTTTTTGCGAAAAAAACGTAATAATTTGCTTAAAAGAAAAAAGGTTAAGAATTTACTTAACCTCTAAATAGTTTTAAATAACTGTTAGGAGATACGCCATAATGCTTTTTGAAGGTTTTGGAGAAATAACTTGCATCGTTAAAGCCAACGGCTTGGGAAATCATCTGCACATTTTTGCCCGTTCTTTGCATAAAATCGAGGGCATTTTCCATGCGGATTTTGTTAACGTAATCGGAAAACGTCATATTCAGTTCCTCTCGGAACAAGTGGCTTAAATAATAAGTGCTGACGTAAACTTGATTTGCCACATTTTCCAAACTGAGATTTTGATGGTAATTTTCCTTTATATAGGCGATGGCTTTTGTCAAATGTTCGTTTGTTTTCTTTTGGGAACGGTGTTGGTAGATTACCGTCATAATCATTTCCATAACTTCGCTGGACATTAAGCACATTTCTTCATATTTGATTTCTTCGGAAAAAACTTTGGTATAGTCTTTGAGGATAATGGCCATATCCGAAAGCGGGGCACCAGAATCAATACCAGCCCGAAAGAAGATGGTTATAAGCTCAAATAGTTTGGCTTTAATCATATCAAGGTTTCCCGAAGAAATCGCAAAGATTTCTCCCAAAATTTCGTTTAAGATTCTTCTTGCATTCGAGGTGTTGCCGGTTTGGATCGAAGCGATTAATTCTTTTTCCACTTCAATCGGATATCTTTGCATCATCGAACGTTTTTCGATTTGTATGAGTTTTGACGCTTGAAGTTTCTTTTCTTGAATCAATTCCCCGATTTCTTTTTGTTGTTTGTAGATTTTCAACCTTTGGGCTAAAAATTTGCTTTCTTCTTTACACATGTGATTTACGAAAATATTCAGCATTTGCGAAGCGCTTGTCATGTTCTCGCACGACAACTGCTTGACGTTTTTCATGATTTCCTGAATTTGTTCGTTAGTTAGGTTGCTTCCTCTGGTGATATTCTTTAGTTCTTCAATCGCCAATTCGTCCGGTTCCCAAAGCAGCACCGGTCCACATGACAAACTGCCAATATATTTTTCTTCAAAAAAAATCGGAGCGCTGCTTTTAATCATGCAACCGCACTTGAAAATATATGGTTCACCCAGTTCTGCTGCTTTTAGTCCGGCATATTCCATTTGCTTTTTGCATCGCAACAAGTTTTCATAATCTTTGATGACTTCGCAAATGCTTAATTTAGGATTGACCCGGTAACTCAAAAGTTCATTGCCTTGCACGTCATGGAGAGAAACATCAATATTTGTCAGTTCTGCAAAATGCCCAAACAGCTCTTTTAATTCCTTGAAGTCCAAAACCTGAGGTAATATTAGATTTGAAATCTGGACATTCATTGGTTATTCCTCCCTGCCAAAAGACATATTATCCGTGAAATAGTTGAAAAAGGCCGAAGAATTGGATAACTCGATAGTTGTTATGGATTTCGCAATCTGTTCCAACCTGGCTATATTTTCTGGGTGAGTCAAACACATTTTGGCGCCCATTCCGCTGGCATTTCCAATGGAGCGCACTTTGCCTTTAAAGACCTTGGGAAGCAGTCCCACCGAAAAAGCATGGTCAAGGTTTAAGTAAAAGCCAAACCCTCCTGCCAAATAAACGGTTTCGATTTGTTCGAGATCGATTCGGGCAAGCTTTGCCATAGATAAGATTCCCGAGATGATAGCGCTTTTGGCCAGTTGAAATTCGCGAATGTCTTTTTGACTGAGATATATTTCATTGTTTAAATAAAAAGCAGCGTTTTTAATCTTTTTGCTTAACGGGCTTTTGCTTTTTTGGATTGCGCCGCTTTCATCAAGCAGTTTTTCCTCAAGCATGATGGCAACAGTGTCGACTAGACCGCTTCCACAAATCCCTTTGGGTTTTCCTGCTACGGTTTTTAGTTTAATTTTACCGTCAACAACTTGCACTTGATTGATTGCACCGCTAACCGCACCCATTCCGCAGGAAATCTTCGCTCCTTCAAAAGCCGGTCCTGCCGCGGTGGAACAGCCGTACAATTGATGTCCGGTTTTAAGAATAATTTCTCCGTTGGTGCCGATGTCGACTAAAAGGGCATTTTTGTTAGTTTCCAACATTCGGCTGGCCAGGACTCCCGCCAAGATGTCGCTGCCGAGATAAGCGCTAACGGAAGGCAAGATGACGATGTTGGTGATGTAGGAATTTAGTTTAGTATTTTCCAAAAGGAATGTATGGGTAAAAACAGGGGTAAAGGGAGCAATCCCCAAAGGGGAAGGATCCACTCCCGCCAACAAGTGCGCCATCGTGGTGTTGCATGATACAAACATTCGTTTGATTTCGGAAAGGTTATGTTTGATTTCAAAATATTCCACTATTCTTACCAATTGATTGATAATGGTGTGGTGCAACTTAGGCAGATTTCCTAACCCGCATTGGTCGATTCGGGTGATGACATCCGCCCCAAAAGCCACTTGGTGGTTAAAATCGGTATAATAATCGCAAATGGCGAAATCCTCCAAATCAACCAAATAACAGGCGATGGAAGTGGTGCCGATATCGCAGGCAATTCCCAACGAATGTTTGGGATCAACTTCTTTCGTTTTTAAAAAATCGTACCCTTTTTCGATATTCAATTGGTTTAATTCGACAACACAATCGTCAAAAATGGTGGTTTGACAAGCCAGAACATCCTCGTTATTAAGCGATACCAAACATTTCTTGCAAGTGCCTTTTCCGCTACAATCCGCAGAAATCACAAAACCTTCCTGTATCAAAGCATTTAGCAGGTTGGTTCCTTTGGTAACAAAAACTTCCTTTGTTTGATTTTGTGTCAGGACCTTAACTTTCTTCATAACAACACCATCGCAAAATAAGTTACGGTACTTGGACCGTGGTAATATTTAAGCCCGGCCTTGGAGGCCAATTGGTAAACATCAATTCCTACCGCTTCCATCGAGGGAGTTGCTTCTTCAGGCTTCCTGCAAGGATTATCTGGGTAAGTACAGCTTGGACAGATACTGCAACTCCCCACCCCGATGATGGCAAAAGGTAGTGTTTTTAGTGTTTTACGCAGTGTTTTCAGTTTGGCTTCCATGACTTTTCGGCCTTGTTCCATTTCTTCGTAATTAAAAGCGTCCGATAAAGGGATAACCAAGTTAAACAAATAGCCTTTTTGGAAGGACTTATATCTCGAAATAAGCGGCTTTAAGTCGCCGATTCCCGGAGGGCACATCCAATTAGTATTGTATTTCCCACAAGCATTTCTTTCGCAATACTTATGCATTTCCCAAGAAAAAGTGAGGTCTTTTACGTCAATTGGGGAAAATTGATTGAATTGTTCTTGCAAAAATTGTTCAATTATGGCTTGCATGATAGCACCTCCTTCAAAAATTATTAAGCGACTTTTTCATCAAAGACTTTAAAAAAATTATAACACCATACCCACTAATTGTCAAGCACAACCATAAAAGCGGGAAAAAAACCCCTGATAAATAGACAAAAAACACCGAAATCATTAACGGTGTTTTTGCTATTTTATTCAATTTCCAACAGCCATTTCAAAAAAAGCGGAAACCGTTTGGCCCAAGCAGTTTCATGGTGAATGCCCTGTTTATCGATAATTACTTTCAAGTCGGTTGTCCCGAGTTTACGCAATAATTTTCCCATTTGTTTAGTGTCGTTCAAATACCTTAAACGGTAAATCAGAGAATCGGTTTCTTTTTTTCCAACGTCTAAATAAACCCTGAGGTGTGGAACATGATTGGTTTTTACATAGGAAAAGACTTCGTCTCGCGCAAACCAAAAAGCCGAGGAAAAACAACCGATGGCTTTAAAGGTCTGAGGAAACCGATACCCTGCATACATACTAATCAATCCCCCCATCGATGAACCTGCCATATAGGTTTCTTCTGGAATGGTCGGATAGCGTTGGTCAATCAGGGGTTTCAAAGTTGTAACAATCCATTTTAGGTATTGCTCGCCCATCCCCCCTAAATCGTCCTTGACCAAGGCATTTTTTTCCTTTCGCCATGGCGAATATTCGGAAAAACGCTTTTTGGGGTGGCAATCGATACCCACCACTATCAGGTTTTTTTGGTATTTCTTTTCAATTAAATCCATGGTTTCTTGAATATTCCAAAGGGCTTTTCCGTAGCTATCCTCAATGTCAAACAAATTATGGCCGTCATGCATGAAAAGCACGGGATAAAGTTTGGTTAAATCTTTGGGCAGATAAATGCGAATAGTCCTGAGTTCGTCAAATATTTCTATCTTAAAGCGTTCGATTTTTCCCATTTTTTTCGCCCCCTTTAACAAAATTATATCATAAACAAAAAGAAATCCGAAATAATCATTAAAAAAAGGATCCATTAATTAGTAGTGCCCTAGTCAAAAAAAGGATTTTTTCAAGTAAATTTTCTTTTCTTCCGTTAAAGAAATTAACTTTTTCCACCATAAAGCAGGTTTGTTTCTAGATTTTTTCCAATCGTCTTTTATAATATTGGGGGGTTTTTAAGTCTCATTTTGCTTTTTATCCTTATTTTTGGTTATGGGAATATTTAATCGGGAATTTTTATTTTTGTAGTTTGATCTGGTCCATTTCATTGGGTCTTATCAAACCCGCCAAGGAAAAAAACAATATTTTGAAAAATAATTGGTCTTTACATCTCAAAATAATAGGTATAGCTTCACTCAACAAATTGTTTACTATAAATTTCCTTTTTTCTACAAGGTTTAGTAAGGAATTAAGTGCCAAAAATTATCATCAGGGTTATAATAATGTTATCAAAAAAGATTGGAGGAAAATATGAAGAAACCCTTATTACTATTATTAACCCTTATTTTCTGTATTGCTTTAGCATCGTGTGGGGGAAAGGAAGAGGAACCCCAAAAATACAATATCGTTTTTGAATCAAACGGTGGTTCAGCCGTATCTACTATTACCCGCGATGAAG
>Ga0265294_10002480_pt1 | contig 24189 bp, 21 predicted proteins | sample MunlanPumphouse3_FD_192504 | JGI IMG/M metagenome (GOLD analysis project Ga0265294, IMG submission 192504) | Groundwater microbial communities from a municipal landfill in Southern Ontario, Canada - Pumphouse #3 | ecosystem: Environmental > Aquatic > Deep subsurface > Groundwater | place... | reverse complement strand
CCTGCAAAAAACCTTATCAAGCCCCACTGACCAGCAAGTGTAGAATAATAAGTATCTTTCCTAATTCCTTGAAAAACCACATTGTTTTGGTATGAGCCATTAACTTTTAGAGAAGCATCAGGCAAGACCCAAATATCTGCTTTATTGTTTAGGTGAATCTTTGTCCCCTCTGCAATGTTTAGGGTTGAGCTTGAATTAACAATTAAGACACCAAAAATTATATGAGGCTTATCATTCTTAAATTCAATATCGTTACCATTCAAAGTAACTCCTCTATCTAATCCTCCAAAATGAGCAAGTGAATAGTGAGTAGAGTCTTTTGACCCGTCAGCATTCTCAAAGACTAACCAAGAATTAGGAGTATGGTAGTAGGCGTTTTGTCCAAAAGATTCAAGCTGAACATACTGCTCCTTGTTGTTAAAAGAAAAGATAATGGAGTCCGAAGCCAGAAAGGGGTTGTTTTGATTGTTTGGATCAATTGTAACTCTTGCAAAAATAAACATAGAGTCCTTTGCACCAATAACAATATCTCTTAGAACCATGGAAGTATCTCCATCAACATTTAGCCTATAAAAAGAATTTCTTCCTCCACCCAATCTAATTTGATCTATCTTAATTGGTTTGGATTCCTTATTATATACCCTGATTTGCTTGGTAACAGAGCCCATTGTTGTGAAAACAGTATCAAACCTTAGCGTATCTGATGAGAACTTCAAATTAACGCTTTGGTCACTAACGAAATCATCTTCACTAACGCAGGAAGAAAAACCAAAGCCAATAATTAAAGCTCCCACAAAGAAGTAAAGCCAATATTTGATAGAGTTATTCATCTTAAAATTCTTATATTTTTATCTTATTTCAACTACTTTATCTCAACTAATTTGTATTTCTGAGTACCCATCTTTAGTTTCTCTGCATAGTTTATTTGACCCAAGCCACTAACTCCGCTTTCTTTAAGGAATGCATCATCAATTGCAACAATATCCCTTGAGCCTAACATCCCTATATCTTGAGTAAAAGGAAGTGGAGCTCTTGCAGAACAGTCACATGATGAAGATATATTAGCCAAAACATTAATATAAACCATCGGTTTCTTCTTTGTAAAAACGCAAGCATACTCAACCAATCTTTCTAAAAACGTATTTGATTCCAAATTTATCTTCTCAGGCTTAATTATCTTTGTTGGACATTCCGCAATGCACTTAGCACAACCAATACACTTGCTACTATCAATCGTAATTACATTTTCCACATAACTTATTGCATGAGCTGGACATTGGTTTATGCAGTTTGAACATTGGATACACTTATCTTTATCAACTATAACGGGAACATCGCTTGCATGTTGTGCCATCTTTCCCCCTGGTGAAGCAAATCCCATTGCAAGGTTCTTAATTGCACCTCCAAAACCAGCAGAGCCATGACCCTTGAAATGAGAATATATGATATATCCATCGTAGTTTGGGAAGCTTAAACCAGCCTTAATTTTCTTATAATGCTTAAATCCCATTCCTTTTGTATCATATTCCATTTCACCATCCTTATCTAAAATGTCGATAGGAGCAAATACGAAACCGTGATCCTTAGCAAGCTTAATATGAGAGTCGGTAAATCTTCTCTTGCTTATGTAAAGCACATTTGTTTCAACCCAAGATGCTTTTGTATATTCCATAAGTGGTCTTGTAAGCTCTGGATTTAGGAAGTTTTTATTGCCATCCTCTCCAAAATGTATCTTAACCCCAATCTTGCCCTCAAGCTCCATCCCAATAGCCTTATAAAGCTTTAAAACATTTTCAGGAGTTATATCTTTTATAAAGTAAACAATAGCAACACTATCATTATCAGCATTTGTGCTTGTTGGTTTTTGAGCAAAGATAGAGCCAAAACAAAGGCTAATCATAAGGAATAGAAAAGTGAAAGACTGTTTCATTATTTAATTTTATTAGTTTTTAATCATTATTAGCGTGCAAAGGTACATATTTTAGAAAAACAATCTGATATTATTTGAACTTAAACTTCTAATCCTTTGCTTTCTACTAATGCTTCTTTGTTTCAAACTCGTGAGATGCCCATGTCACACCTCGTGACATACCCATGTCACAGTCGCTGACATACCCATGTGAGCAGTGCTGACATACCCATGTCACGAGGTGCGACATACCCATGTCACGAGTTCAAAACAAAGATTCAATTTTTAGGTATAAGGATTAGCGTTTTAGGTATAAGGTTTGAGCTGCATAAGATGAGGTTTTAATTCTTTTATATTTCATAGTTTTGGATTTATGTTTAATGCCTTTTTGGCTTGGTTTTAATCGAAGAGTTTTACATTTAATTCTCTTAATCTTAAATTATTTTTAAATTAAAGGAAACTCACTTGCATTTTAACTAAAAAAGTTATATATTTGTGGCATCACTAACAACTATATACCATACTATGGGAAAAATCATTTTCAATAAGGACGAACTTGTAAAACTTGGCTATTCTCTGGAAAGAGAGATACTAAGGACAAGTTCAAACGGAGCTTATGCTTGCACGAGCCTATGTTTCTGCAATACCAGAAAGTACCATGGACTTCTAATTGCTAATCAACCACAAATTGATAAAGAATACCATGTTATTTTATCATCTTTGGACGAAACCATTATTCAATACGATTATCCTTTTCACCTGGCAATTCACCGCTATCCAAATGAAATTTATGCTCCAAAGGGTCATAAATACCTAATATCTTATGATATCACTACAACAGGAAAACATATTTATACGGTTGGAGATATTAACCTTTCTAAAGAGCTATTATTTTCTTCAAAGGAAGATAGATTAATAATTAAATATAGTGTTGAGGACTGTGATCACCCATTCAAACTTCAATTTAACCCATTTCTGGCTTTTCGTCAAAGGCATAAGCTATCGAAAGCTAATTCTGAGGCTAATACATCTTTCAAGGAAATTGAAAATGGGGCATCTTTTAGGCTTTATCCTTCCTACGACCCACTATTTATTCAGTTTACGGACAAAAACATAAAGTATTCTCATAACCCTAATTGGTATTATAATCTTGAATATATAAAAGAAGCCGAAAGAGGCTATGAATGCCATGAGGATTTGCTTGTTCCTGGATATTTTGAAGCGGATATGAAAAAGGGAGATACCTTATATGTGAGCGTGGCTTTGAGTGAGATTGATACAACTAAGATAATAGAGATTTTTAATAAAGAGGCAAAAAAGATAGAGCCTATTAATACTTTTGAATCTGAGTTAAGAAGAGCTGCAGGGGCATTCTTGGTTAAGAAAGATGATAAAGTAGAGGTTATAGCAGGCTTCCCTTGGTTTGGACGTTGGGGAAGGGATAGTTTTATTTCACTTCCTGGTCTTTGCATTGGGCTAAACGATATGGTATCCTTTAAGAAGGCAATCGACACTTTGATTGAAGATATGAGAGATGGGCTTTTCCCAAACATAGGTTCAGGTAACGATTCTGCATATAATTCAGTTGATGCTCCGATGTGGTTTTTCTGGGCTTTGCAACAATATACCGACTATACAGGAAAGACTGAAGAGGTTTGGAAAGATTATAAAGATGTTATGGTTTCTGTGCTTGAAAGTTTTAGGTATGGGAAAACAAAAAACATTAAGATGATGCCAAGCGGTCTAATCTACGCCTGTGAAGATAATCGTGCATTAACTTGGATGGATGCAGTTGTTGACAATGAGCCTGTAACACCACGAAGAGGGAAATGTGTAGAAATTAATGCTCTATGGTATAATGCGATAATGTTTTGTTTAGAACTTGCAGAGCAGGCTAAGGATAAAGAATTTATAAGTCAGTGGCAAGAGCTTTCAGAGCAAATACCAGGAGAGTTTAAATTAACATTCTGGGATAAAACCTATGGTTGGTTAGCCGATAGTGTTGATGGATACAATAGAGACTTCACAGTAAGACCTAATATGGTATTTGCAACATCTCTAAAATACAGATGTATTTCTCCAAAGATTTGTCAGCTTATCTTAGATAGGGTAGCAAAAGAACTCTTAACTCCTTTTGGTCTTAGAACCCTTAGTCCAAACCATAAAGACTATAAAGATATCTGCGTTGGATCTCAAAGAGAAAGAGACCTGGCATATCATCAAGGAACAGTTTGGCCATGGCTACTTGGTCACTTTGTAGAAGGGTATCTTAAAATTTATAAAGAATGTGCTTGTGAGGTTGGTGAAAAGATATACCAAGGTTTTGGAGAGATTATGAGTAATTATGGAATTGGAGGAATTGCAGAAATATATGATGGTAACCCTCCACACCATGCAAGAGGTTCTTTTACGCAAGCTTGGTCAGTTGCAGAACTACTTAGAATTAGATATATGATTGATAATTATAAAGAATTAGCAGAAGGAGGTAAGGAATGAGAGTTTTGATGTTTGGATGGGAATACCCCCCTCATATAACAGGAGGGTTAGGAACTGCTTGCTTTGGTCTAACTAAGGCAATGGTTGCTCAAGGTGACCAGGTTATATTTATTGTACCTAAGGCCTATGGTGACGAAAGCCAAGAAGCAGCCAGGGTTTTAAGTGCATCTGATGTTGTTGTGGATTTATCAAAAGATTTCTACAAGGAACATTGGGATAATTTATCATATATTGAAGTTAACTCAACCCTTGTTCCTTATGTTGGTGTTGATGACTTCTATAATGTAATAAATAATAGGACTAAGAAAGAAGAAAGAACAACTAAGCTTGAATCTCAAAGGAAGTATGAGTTTAGTGGAGAATATGGGAATTGTCTTTTGGAAGAGGTTGAAAGGTATGCAATGGTTGCTGCTGAAATAGCACAACAACACGACTATGATATAATTCATGCTCACGACTGGTTGACCTATAAGGCAGGCGTTATTGCAAAGAAGGTGTCAAATAAGAAATTAGTTATACACGTTCATGCAACTGAATTTGACCGTTCAGGAGAACATATTAACCAAGCAGTTTATGATATTGAACGTTTTGGGATGGATAATGCAGACCATATAGTTTGTGTTTCCGATTTAACACGTAATATTGTAATTAGTCGTTATGGTCAAGACCCAGACAAAGTTACTACCATATATAATGGTGCAAATTCTCTATTCTTAAAGGAATTTAATAACGAAAAAGCAGTCAAAGAAAAGATTGTTACATTCTTAGGAAGAGTTACTTTCCAAAAGGGACCTGACTATTTTGTGGAAGCTGCTGCAAAGGTCTTGAAATATGATAAGAATGTTAGATTTGTTATGGCAGGCTCTGGAGATATGCTAAATCGTATGGTTGCTCTTGTTGCTAAGAAAAGAATCTCACAGCACTTCCATTTCACAGGTTTCTTAAAGGGAGATGAAGTGAATAAGATGTTTGCTATGAGTGATGTCTATGTTATGCCATCGGTAAGTGAACCATTTGGAATCTCTCCTCTCGAGGCAATGAATGCTCGTGTACCTGTTGTGATTTCTAAGCAGTCGGGTGTTTCAGAGGTTTTGAAATATGCCATTAAGGTTGACTTTTGGGATATTGACGCAATGGCAAATGCTATCTATTCCTTACTAAACTATCCTGCATTATCAAAGATGTTTGTTAGGTATGGTAAAAGAGAAGTTCAGTCAATCCGCTGGGAAGACGCAGCTAATCAATTAAGAAATGTATATTATAAACTATTAAGCTAAAGCATATGAAATCTATTTGTTTTTATTTTCAAGTACATCAACCATTTCGATTAAAACATTATCGTTTCTTCGACATTGGTCGCGATCACTCTTATTTTGACGATATTCAAAACGCTTGGATTTGTCGTAGGGTTGCTGATAAATGCTATCTTCCTACTAACAAACTAATGTTAGACCTAATAAAAGAAAACAATGGTGCTTTTAGAATTTCTTATTCTATTTCAGGGGTAGCTCTTGACCAGTTTGAAAAATATACACCAGAGGTAATTGATTCCTTTAGGGCTCTTGCTGAAACTGGTTGTGTGGAATTTATGGCAGAAACATATACCCACTCTTTGTCAGCTCTTAAATCAAAACAAGAATTCACCGATCAAGTAAAGATTCATTCCAGAAAGATAGAAACTTTGTTTGGACTTAAACCAAAAGTGTTTAGAAATACTGAGCTTATCTATTCTGATGACATTGGGAATATGGTAGCTGATATGGGATTTTCGGCACAGCTATCTGAGGGTGCAAAACATGTTTTAGGCTGGAGAAGTCCAAACCATGCTTATGCTCATCCTTATAGAGATGATTTCAAACTCTTGCTTAAAAACTTCCAACTTAGTGATGATATTGCTTTCCGTTTCTCTCAACATACTTGGCCAGGTTATCCTCTAACAGCTGATAAATATGTTGATTGGTTAAATAGTATTGATAGTCCTGAGTGTATCAACTTATTTATGGACTATGAAACCTTTGGAGAACACCAATGGAAAGAAACAGGTATATTTGAATTTCTTAAACACTTGCCTTCAAGAGTTCTTAATCATTCCGACTACAGCTTTAACACACCTTCAGAACTTGTTGCAAATTTAAAGCCAGTTGATAAGATGTATGTGCCAACTCCAATCTCTTGGGCAGATGAGGAAAGAGACCTTACGGCTTGGCTTGGTAATGACTTGCAGGATGATGCTTTTGACCAAATCTATGAATTTGAAGATAAGATTAGAAAGATTGATGATTTGAATTTCTGGGTAGATTGGCGTTATCTACAAACCTCCGACCATTTCTATTATATGTGTACTAAGTGGTTCTCAGATGGTGATGTTCACAAATACTTCAACCACTACGAATCGCCTTATGATGCTTATATGAACTATGCTAATGTTCTATCAGACCTAAGAATTAGATTAGATGATGCTTTGGTTATTTCTCACCTTCCAACAATGGAACAAACTCAGAAAGATCTCGTAAGAGATGAAATTATTATTGAAGAGAAAAAAGCTAAGACAAAACAGACTAAAGCAAAGGGTGGGAAATAAAGAAACATATAGGAACTTCTGTCAGGAGAATAAGACTTTACCAATTTTTATGCAAGATTGGTGGCTTGATGCTGTGTGTGGAAAGGATTGGGATGTTATAATAATTGAGGAAAACAATAAAATCATTGCAGCCCTCCCTTATTTTATTCATAAGAAATACTCTTTTAAATCCATAATCCCTCCACATTTAACCCCAATAGGCGGAGTTTGGCTATGGTATGAAGAAGGAATGCACCAAATATCTCGTTATGCTCATGAGATGCAGCTAATGGCTCATATTGCAAAAGAAATTGATAAACTAAAACTTGACTTCTTTTTTCAGAAGTTTCATCACACAATAACAAATTGGCTCGGCTTCTATTGGAATGGCTTTAAGCAAACAACCTACTATACTTATAGAGTTTTAAATTTAGAGAATATCGAAGAAGTCTATTCCCTTTTTCACCGTAAGACCAAAAGGATTATTCGCTTGGCTGAAGAGGAGTTAGAGATTACGGAGGATATTTCATTAGAAGAGTTCTATAGGATAAACGCTCTAACGTTTGACCGTCAGAAGATAAAAGTGCCATATTCTGAGTCTTTCTTCATAAATCTTGCAAGTACTTGTAAAGAGAGAAATGCTTGCAAACTCTTAGCCGCAAAAGATAAAACAGGAAGAGTACATGCAGTCCTTATGATAGTTTTCAATGAGGAAACATGTTATAGCATAGTTTCTGGAGCAGACCCAACTTTGCGTAATTCTGGTGCAACAACCTTACTAAACTGGCATGCCATTCAGTTTGCACACCAAAGCGGAATGAAAGAATATGACTTCACCGGCTCAATGATAGAACCAATTGAAAAGTTCTTCCGCCATTATGGAGCAGTTCAAACTCCATACTTCCTTATCGAAAAGCATTATTCCAAGCTATATACCTTACTAAGAAGCTTAAAGAAATAAGACTAATAATTATTTATATATTGTTTCTTAGCATATAGATTTTAGTAATTTTAGATTGGATTATTGAATTCTAGAAATAAGATGTTATTTTTGCAGTTCTTTTACGAAAAGTAATTCATCTTAAGATTAGAGAATTTATGAACATTAAGCTTGTTGTTGTTGGGAAAACGGAAGAGAAGTATTTGAAAGAGGGTATTGATATCTTTGAGAAACGTTTGAAGTTTTATATTCCTTATGAGATGATTACGATTCCTTCCCTTAAAGATACAAAGAACCTTTCTCCACAAATGGTTAAGGAAAAGGAGGGGGACTTAATACTTAAACAGGTTTCAAAATATGATAAGCTCGTTTTGTTTGATGAGACTGGTGAAGAGTTTCGTTCTGTTGAATATTCCGATTTCCTTCAAAAGCAAATGAATTCTGGAATTAAGACACTTTGTTTTGTAGTAGGAGGGGCATTTGGCTTTTCTGATGAGGTTTATAAGAAAGCTGACCTCTTAATCTCTATTTCCAAAATGACTTTCTCCCACCAAATGATTCGTCTTATGATAGTTGAGCAGCTATATCGTGCTTTCACAATCCAAAAGAACGAACCTTACCATAATGAATAAAGGAATATCTATTAATTAGTAGATAGCCAATTCTTTATTATATCTTTTCCACAATTTGTAATTATCGATTCTGGATGAAATTGAACACCGTTAATCTTATACCTTCTGTGAAATACTGACATAATATTATCGTCTTCATCAATGGAGCTTATCTCTAAGTCTTTTCCTAATACATCAATTGTCCAAGAATGATACCTTGCAACTTCAATCTCCTTATCTATATCTTTAAATAGAATATCTTTATTATTAATATTCTTAAGCACTGAGTTGTGTCCGTGTTTAGGAGAGCTTAACTTCTTTATACTTCCACCAAAATACTCATTAATTGCTTGATGTCCTAAACAAACACCTAAGATTGAATGAGTTTTATGGCTTTGGTCAATGATTTTCAATAAGTCATTTGAAAGTTTTGGAACGCTTGGCCCAGGTGATAATAGTATATATTGAAATTTAGAAAGTAAATCGAAGTCTATTTCATCGTTTTTCATAATAGAATATTCTACATCATCAAACTCTTTCAATAGACCTATCAAATTGTAAACGAATGAATCGTAATTATCTATTACTAAAACGTGTTTCATAAATTATTATAAATTAGACTTGCAAAGATATGAATTAATGTCTAATGATGTACTTTTGCAGATATGTTAAACAAGGATAGAATTATTGAACAGATGAATAGATTAGGAAAGGATAAAACTCCCTTTCTTTTTGTTATTGACTTTGAGCAGGAGGGTGGCTATGTTATTGAAGATGCATTTAATCAAAGGGATATTCTTTTTAGTCTAAATTCTCTTTCTAATTCACTTGACTGTTCTCAAAGCAAGTACTCAATTAATCCCACAATAAAATCTTATCCTAAATCATTTGAAGACTATAGTAATCAGTTTGAAATAGTTAATCAAGGGTTAATGAATGGTGATAGCTTCCTTGCTAACTTGACTGTTAAGACAAAAATTGATATTAATTTAAGCTTGGAAGAAATCTTTTATAGGGCTAATTCAAAGTATAAATTATATATAAAGGATAAGCTTGTTAGTTTTTCACCTGAATGCTTTGTGAAAATAAAAGATAATAAGATTTCTACCTATCCTATGAAAGGAACAATTGATGCTTCTATCCCAAATGCCGAGCAGGTAATATTAGCTGATTACAAAGAAACCTGCGAGCATAATACTATTGTTGACTTAATGAGGAACGATTTGAATATTATTGCTTCTAATATAAGGGTAGAGAAATTCAGATATATTGATAAACTTCAGACAAGTAGGGGAGAGATCTTGCAAGTAAGTTCTGAAATAGTTGGTGATTTAGATAAAGGTTTTAATGAAAATTTAGGAGATATAATATTTAGACTTCTTCCTGCTGGCTCAATTTCTGGTGCTCCAAAAACATCGACAATTAATATAATACAAAGTTCAGAGAAAGAGAAGAGGGGGTTTTATACAGGCATCTTTGGTTTCTTCGATGGAAAGGATTTAGATTCAGCTGTGATTATCAGATATATTGAGAAAGAAAACGATAGTTATTTTTTTAGAAGTGGGGGAGGGATTACAATAAATAGCAATCCAGAGGAAGAATATAAGGAGGCGATTAATAAGATTTACCTACCATTCTAATGAGAAAAGAAAGATTTATTGAAAGCATAAGGGTAGAGAATGGCGTTTTTCAAAACTTAGAATACCATCAAAAAAGAGTAGATAAAACCTCAAAGGCATTTTCTTTTAATAAAATATTAGACCTGAATTCTATTGATTTATCTCATATTAAAGATAATAATATTTATAAATGTAGGGTATTATATTCTGATGATGAGTATTCTATGGAAATTATCAAATATAAGAAAAGAGAGATATCCAGTTTGAAAATAGTTTATGATGATAATATAGAATACGACTTTAAGTTTGAAAATAGAGCCTCATTAAATAGTTTATTTGAAAGAAGACAAGGATGTTCCGATATATTAATTGTCAAGGATGGTTTCATAACCGATACATCTTATTCTAATATTGTCCTCTTTGATGGAGAAGAATATTTCACTCCAAAAACTTTCCTTCTAAATGGAACGATGAGACAAAGGCTTCTTTATGAGAATATTATTAAAGAAAGAGAGATAAAAGTAGATGATTTGAAGGATTACAAGAGGCTATTCCTAATAAACGCTTTAAATTCTTTGGATGATAATCTATCAGTTGAGATTGAAAATATCATTTTATAGTTTAAGTCCTCTCTAATAATAGACAAAAACCCTATGATTTAGCTTGCAAAAACTAAGTTAAAGAGATAGACAAATGAATCAAAGAATGAATTTACTGAATCAAAGGAATAATTTATTATATCAAAGAAAGAATTTTCTAGATCTTTGATTCATTTGGGCATAATTACTAAGCCAATTACAAGATAGATAGACCTAAAAAAAGCGACAAGTAAATAAATATTTGTCGCTTTTGATTTTCTATATTAAAGTATAGACTAGTGTCTTCTTTCTTTAATTCTCGCTTTCTTACCGGTCAATCCTCTTAGGTAGAAGATTCTTGCTCTACGAACAACTCCGCGTTTGTTTACAACGATTTCATGGATAAATGGTGATGACATCGGAAATATTCTTTCAACTCCAATTCCTCCTGATACCTTTCTAACTGTGAAAGTTTTTGTAGTGCCAATACCTGCGCATTGGATAACGTCTCCTTTAAATTGTTGGATACGTTCTTTTACACCTTCAATAATTTTGTATGATACTGTAATTGTGTCTCCAGCTTGAAACTTAGGAAGTTCCTGTTGTTCTGTTAAGCTGTCAACATATAGCATTAATTCTGGCTTACTCATTTTTTGATTCTGTTTTAGGGATTAAACAACTTAATTAATTATTTCTTCACTTGTTTAACAACAGCAGTGAAAGCTTCTGGATGATTCATTGCTAAGTCTGCAAGAACCTTACGGTTAAGCTCTATGTTGTTTTTGTGAAGTAGTCCCATGAATACTGAGTAAGAAACATCGTTCAGACGACAAGCTGCATTAATACGGTTTATCCATAATGCACGGAACTCTCTTTTTTTGTTTTTTCTATCGCGGTAAGCGTATTGTTGTCCTTTTTCCCATTTGTTTTTCGCAACGGTCCAAACATTCTTACCTCTTCCCCAAAAGCCTTTTGTGCGTTTTAGGATTTTTTTTCTACGTGCTCTTGAAGCAACGTGATTTACTGATCTTGGCATAATTTCTAATTTTTTTTCGTATTAGCGTCCTATCAATTAAGATAGAATCTTTTGGCTAATTACAATGGTTAATAACTCCTGCTTGGCAATAATTTATTTTCCTAGCATTTCAATGATACGTGGGGTATCGCACACACTTACAGTACCTGTATGTGTCAGATTCCTCTTTTGTTTAGTCGTCTTCTTTGTCAGAATATGACTATGGTACGCATGCTTTCTTTTAATTTTGCCTGTTCCAGTTAGCGTGAAACGCTTTTTTGCACTGGATTTAGTTTTCATTTTTGGCATCTTACGTCCTTTTTTTTAGTTATGTTATTTATTAATGTTCTACTTTCACAAGTAGTAATTATTTCTTTTTATTATCTTATTTCTTTGGAGCAATAATCATCATCATACGTTTTCCTTCAAGCTTTGGTAGCATCTCTGGTTTTCCGTATTCAAGCAAAGCTTCGGCAAACTTCAATAGTTGCGTCTCTCCTTGGTCTTTATAAATGATTGTTCTTCCTCTAAATAATACATCAACTTTTACTTTGTTCCCATCTTGCAAGAAACGAATAGCATGTTTTAGTTTGAAGTTAAAGTCATGTTCATCGATTTGTGGTCCTAAACGAATTTCCTTAACAACAATCTTAGTGCTTTTGGCTTTCATTTCCTTTTGCTTCTTCTTTTGCTCGTAAAGGAATTTCTGATAGTCAATTACCCTACAAACTGGAGGATTGGCTGATGGAGAAATCTCTACTAAGTCCAAACCTAAATTATCTGCAATTTTAATGGCGTCTTTAATGTTAAAAATGCCTGCTTCTATGTTTTCACCAACTACTCTGACAACAGGTGCGATTATCTTATCGTTAATCTTATGTTGTTCTTCTTTTCTAATTGGTAGTCTTTTGCTAAATTGAACTCTTGTTGCTATAATTAATTCCTCCTAAATTTAGTTATGTAATATATTTTATTAATGTATTTATTCTAATTCTTTTTCTACTGCTTTCTCAACCATCTCTGCAAATGCTTCCATTGTCATCTCTCCAAGGTCACCCTCTCCATGTCTTCTAACCGACACGGTTCCTTTGCCTTCTTCGTTTTCTCCAACAATAAGCATAAAAGGTATTTTAGCTAATTCTGCATCCCTAATCTTCTTTCCTGTCTTTTCATTCCTTCCATCAATCGTTCCTCTTAGGTCAAAACTAGCGAGCAAAGATAATACTTTTTTTGAATATGATTCATATTTTTCGCTAATTGGTAAAATTATATATTGTTCTGGAGTTAACCAAAGAGGGAATTTACCTCCTGTATGTTCGATTAAAACTGCAACAAACCTTTCCATAGAACCAAATGGAGCTCTATGAATCATTATAGGTCTATGTTTTTGATTATCTTGCCCTGTGTATTCTAATTCAAAACGTTCAGGAAGATTATAATCAACTTGAATTGTTCCTAATTGCCATTTTCTGCCAATTGCATCTCTAACCATAAAGTCAAGCTTAGGTCCATAGAATGCAGCTTCTCCAATTACAGTAGTGGTTTCAAGTCCTCTTCCTTTACACGCATCAATAATTGCACTTTCAGCTCTTTCCCAACTTTCATCAGAACCAATATACTTTTCAGTATTCTTTGGGTCTCGTAGAGAAATTTGAGCAGTGAAGTTATCAAACTTTAGGGTTTTGAATATATATAATACTATATCTATTACCTTGCAAAATTCTTCACTAAGTTGTTCTGGTGTACAGAAAATATGAGCATCATCTTGAGTAAATGAACGAACTCTTGTTAGTCCGTGCAGTTCTCCACTTTGTTCATAACGATAAACTGTTCCAAATTCTGCAACTCTATAAGGTAAATCTTTGTATGAATGAGGCTTTACTTTATATATTTCACAGTGGTGAGGACAGTTCATTGGTTTAAGGAAATACTCTTCTCCTTCGTTTGGAGTTGATATTGTGCGGAATGAATCTTGCCCGTATTTTTGATAGTGACCAGAAGTCTTATATAAGTCAACATCTCCGATATGTGGAGTAATTACTTGTTGGTAACCATATTCCTTTTGTAGTTTCTTTAAGAAGTTTTCAAGTCTTTCTCTAAGCATAGCTCCTTTTGGTAGCCATATAGGAAGTCCTTGACCAACCTTCTCAGAAAACATAAATAACTCTAATTCTTTCCCAAGTTTTCTATGGTCTCTTTTCTTTGCCTCTTCTAAAAAGTTTAGATACTCATCAAGTTCTTTTTTCTTTGTGAATGTTATAGCGTAAATTCTTGTTAATTGTTTACGTTTTTCATCACCTCTCCAATAAGCTCCAGCCAAAGAAAGTAATTTTATTGATTTGATTATTGAAAAATCTAATAAGTGAGGTCCACGGCAAAGATCGGTAAAACTGCCACTTTCGTAAATAGTTATCGTGCCGTCTTCTAGTTCATTAATTAGTTCAAGCTTATATGTTTCTCCTTTATCAGAGAACATTTTTATGGCATCAGCTTTTGAAATATCTTTTCTAATGATTTTGGTTCCTGCCTTAACCAAGTCTTGCATCTTTTGTTCTATTTTTGGAAAATCTTCTGGTGTAATTTGATTTTCACCAAAATCAATATCATAGTAGAAACCATTTTCTATATCTGGTCCAATGCCAAATTTAGCATGTGGATATAATTCAGAAATTGCAGATGCTAAAAGGTGGGCGGAAGTATGCCAAAAAGTTTCTTTCCCTTCTCTGTCATTCCAAGTGTTAAGTTTAACTGTGCTATCTTGATTAATCATTCGGTTTAAATCCCAAACCTCACCATTAACTGTAGCAGAAAGAACGTTACGTGCTAAGCCCTCGCTAATACTCTTTGCTATCTCCATAGCATTAACAGACTCAGAAAATTGCTTGATAGAACCATCAGGCAGAGTTATATTTATTATATTATTATTCATTTTGTTATATTGGTATATATAATTAAAAATAGTTTGCAAAGATACAAAACTAATGTAAATTTCACAAATCTAATCTGTTAAAAATAAGGAAATATAGTAATATTTATTAGGCAATAGTCTTTTCTTTATATACCTTAGGAAGGCAAACAAAGAATTTTGACCCTTTGTTTTGTTCGGATTCAAACCAAATATGACCTCCAATTTTATGAGTGAATTCTGTGCAAAGGCTAAGCCCCAATCCACTTCCTTCTTCGTTATCTGTTCCATATGATGTATAGCCCATTTCTTTATCACTTAAGATGTTGGCTTTGTTTTCTTCAGGTATTCCACATCCAAAATCCTCAACGCTAAGAACAATACAGTCATCTTTTTCTTCAACATCTATTATTACTTCACTATCTGGATAACTAAACTTAATTGCATTTGAAAGAAGGTTTCTTATTATTGTTTTAATTATATCAGGATCAGATATCATCTCAACGCTTTTCATCTGAGATTTAACGCTAATTTTTATTTTTTTATTCTGAGACATTAGGCTATAAAGATCAATCAAACCATAAATGATATTTATAATATCAATTTTTTGTATGGAAAGATTTAGTTTGCCTATTTGACTTTTAGTCCATTTCAGAAGGTTATCTAATAAAATAAAAATGTTTTCAGTTGTTCTATTTGCCTCATCAAGCAGGTCATACAAGTCAATATTTATATTAGCTTCTTTAAGCTCAGAAACAAGTAATGTGAGAATCATCTTAACACTACTTAATGGGGATCTTAAGTCGTGTGCAATAACAGAATATAGTCTATCTCTGTTTTTTATTGCATTAATTAGGTCTTTAGTCTTTTGTTCAATTTCTTTTTTTGCAGCTGTGAGTGAGATTTGATGCCTAACTCTTGCTTCTAATTCTTCGTTATTGAAAGGCTTAGATATATAGTCATTAGCTCCGGCATTAAAGCCCTTAACAATATCATCCTTGTTATCTAATGCCGTAATAAGGATGATTGCCACATCGGGTTTAGTACTCCCTGTTCTAATACTTTCCATTACTTGATAGCCATTTAAAATAGGCATCATAATATCAAGAAGAATCAAGTCAGGTTTATGTTCTTCAAAAAGATCTAATGCTTGTCTGCCATCGCAAGCTTCAAGTACTTGATAATTGTTTTTCTTAACCAATGCCTTTAAAAGCATTACATTGGCTCTAACATCATCAACTATTAAAATTTTATAATCGGAATTATTTATTTCCATATTATTTTAAAGTGTTATATTCAAAATAACTTTCAATTTGAATTTCAGTCCTAAACTAATAATATCCAGCTCATCTGAAATATAAGCTGCAAATATAAGAATTATTTTATCAAAACCATAAATAATAATAATAATTTTAACGAAGTGTCACGGTGGTATCTCAAAAAGGGTATATGCGTTTAGTTATAATATCATAGTTTGATTACAATCACTTTTGTAAGAAATCTAAGCATTTAATTAGTTTTGGTAGTATATCTTTTTCTTTGTTTTCCCTTTTATTAAATCAAAGAAAGGATTTCTTGATTCAAAGAAAGAAAAAATCAGATCAAAGATTCAGAAAATTAGATCAAAGAAGTAATTCAATTAAAGTTCGATTAGTATCTTTACTTTACTTGAATGCTGTTATAAAGTTTAATTAGTTCTTTTGCTGTATTAGACCAAGAGAATAGATTTACTCTTTCAAGACCGTATCGGATTTGCTTATCTCTAAACTGTTCATCTACCAACACCTTTTCAATTGAGAGCTGGATTTCTTTAATATTGTAAGGGTCAATTAAGATGGCTCCTTGACCTGCAATTTCTGGGATTGCTGAAGTGTTAGAGGTAATTATTGGGCATCCACATGCCATTGATTCTAATATAGGGATGCCAAAACTCTCTCTTAAAGAAGTGTATAAAAAGGCTTTGGCTCCAGAATAAATATAAGGAAGATCTTTGTTTGGAATATAATCAGGTGAAGAGATGTATGGTTTGATAAATTGAATATCGTTCTCTTTAAGAATATTGTCGATAAATTCTTCTCTTAAGTCTGCAATTAGAAGTTTATATATATTGTTTTGGTCTGTATTTTTAATATAATTTGCATAAGCCACTATTGTCCTTTCAGAGTTTTTCTTAGGGTCTGTATTTCCTAAAAAAAACAGATAATTATCTGTATCAATATACTTTTTATATACTTCTTTTGGATTATCTTTTACTTCAAAGTGTTTGTTAAATCCATTGTGAATAAACAAAATACTATCATCATCCACATTCAGTAAATTCTTAATATTGTTTCTTTCAAATTTTGATACAGTAATAATTTTTTTAGCTTTTGTGATAATTCTTGGTACTACAAGCCTCCTGTAAATTCTACCTAATTTTTGATATAATGATTTATTTTTATTCGCTTGCTTTTCAAGAAAGATAATATCGTGTAGAGTAAGGATGAGATTTGTTTTGCAGAAAATAGGAGCAGTATTACTTGTGCAGTGAAGAATATCGGGCTTGATTTTTTTGATAATTTTAGGTAGAGCATACTGTTCCCACCCTAAATAACCACCAATAGAACTGATTTCTATAATCTTCATATTTGATGTTTCTTCCAAACACCTATCATCTCCTGGCGAAACGATTATAAAGTATTGGTTTTCTTTGTCAAGATTTTGAATCTCTCTAATAGCTTCTAAGGCAACGAAGTCCATTCCATGTTTTTTAGCTCTGAATATCCTTTGAGCTTCAATTGCTATTTTCATTCCACGCCTTTTTTAGTATGAATATATTTTTTGTTTACTCCTTTTATCCTTAATATGTTAAATACCATAATTGCAAAAACCAATGGTAATTTATGAAATGTCTTTTTTAATTTCTTATCTACTAAAAAATCAGGAATTGCCATAGCAAACGAATACATTAGAACAATTAATATTATCCACCATTTAATTGCCCAAACCCAATCGATAAATAGCATTCCTACTGCAAAACAAAATGCAAAGCCCATAACAACAACCCTTGGCAACATCATCCATTGTATAAGTTTGTCAGCGTAGTCCCAATTCTTTTCCCAAATAGCTTTAGGAAGGTCTTTGATAGAATCTTTTAATATACTAAATTGAGCAGCCACCCATCTTCTTCTTTGTTTTGCAAAAGTCGATTGGTTCCTTGTTTTTTCATCATAAACAAATACCCAGTTAAGAAAATCAATATAAACTCCTTGTTTTAGGAGTAAAACTTCAAGCTCTTTATCTTCACCAGCAGTATTTAGATGATTTACATTTTCTTTAAACCATTTATAATCGAATGCCATGCCAGAACCTATTAAAGCAGAACTCATACCAATTCTAACATGTCCTCTGCGAAAGATTGAATTATTTATCTCTTCACTAACAGCATCTAAAATTGCCATTTCTGTATCTCTGTTTTTAGCTACTCTATGAGCTTGAATTGCTTTGGAACCAGCAAAATATGCATTATTAATTTCGTTAAGAAAGGTCGGTTCAGCAATATTATCAGCGTCTAAAATCACAACAGCATCATAATTAATATGACCTTTTTGCTCTATTGCAAATTTTAAAGCCTTAGCTTTGGAACTATTCTCGTAATTAGCTTTTAAAACCTCTCCACCTAATTCAATTATTTTATTATCAGTTTCTTCACTCATATGATCTGAAATAACAACAAGATCATACAAATCACTTGGATAGTCCTGTTTCATAAATCTTTCAACAGAATTCAATATAATAGTATCTTCATTATATGCAGGAAACAAAACTAAAAATCTATTCTTTTTCTTAGCTTCCTTATGTCTTGGCATATTTTCTTTCATTGACATTACTGCAAAGAAAAACAAATACCCGACAGAAAAGGTAGTAATAATAAAGAAAAAGATATCTATAAATCTTAGTATAGTTAGAGCCATGATTATAAGTTTTTGTTTTTAATAATTAAAAAATCTAAGGCACCCTTAATAATAGCATTTGCAAATTTAAATCGTCCTCTTAAGAAGTGTTTTATTATATGAAGAATATTAGCTACAAATAATTGATATAGAATTGAAAGGTTTCTTCTTTTAGGTTCTAAATTTCTCCAAGTAAACAATAGTCTGTTTCTTGTGTGGTAGTAAACCTTTTTTGAACTATCCTTTCCTGTTGATCTACTCTCTTTATGATATACGGAAAATCCTGGCTCGTACCATAGTTCATAACCAGCTCTTTTTATTGTTTCACACCAATCCATTTCTTCATAATACAAAAAATACATTTCTGGTAGTTTCCCAACTTTGTCGATAACCTCTCTCTTGAATATCATTGCAGCACCATGAACATAAGGAGTTATGGACGCTGTATTGAATTTAAAATCATCTGGTTCTCCATATCCAATTATGCTATTTCTAATAGTGTATTTGGTAAAAGGAGTAAAACCAGCAAATTGAATTGTGTTAAAAGGTTCATGGAATAGTATTTTAGGACTAACCCCTCCAATTGATTCTTTAGATTCGAGTCTTTGGATTAGAGAAGATATATTGTCTTTAAGTATGTAAGTATCATTATTTATAAAAAATAAATATCTACCCTTTGCAATATCAATACCAAGGTTATTTCCCCCAGCAAATCCTAAATTTGTATCACTCTTAATAAAATGTATATCATCAAATAATTCCTTTAAAGGACCAATCTCATCCTTTCTAGAAGCATTATCAATCACAATGATTTCATAGGGAATACTCTTGATAGTTTTTTTCAAGCTTGTAATAAGCTCAATCGTATCACCAAGTCCATTGTAATTAACAGTAATAAAAGAAACTAATATTTCATTCATATCTAAAACTTCAAATGCCTAATTCTCTTTTATTCTCTACGAGTTTTTTCGTATTAGGTTTGTTTTCTTCAAGTTCTTTATCATAATATGGAGAAACACATATTAATGCAATACCCATATATACAATAAATCCATTTGGAAATTGATTGAAAGCTTCGTTAGCATATGAGGATGCAATCATCCCTGCAATGCCTCCGAATATCCCCATCATGTAATGACGTAATTCATTGTTCTTTAATTTGAATGTTAATATATATGCACAATACGCCAATATAAATAATAATAAACCAATATAAAGTACTAAGCCTATGATACCTGTTTCAATCCAAACCAAAACCAACCATGAGTCTGTTGGAATTGCTGACAACTTACTATAATAGCCATATTTTTCAGCTCTTCCAGCACTTAAACCTATCCCAATACCAAAAGGTTTATCAACCATATAGGTTTTCATTTTAGCTTGATTTTTTTTTCTAACAATGAATGATGCATCTTGGTTAGGATTAAAAGCAGTTCGAGCTCTTCTAATATTGCTATTGTTTTCTCCAATATATGTAAATTTAAAGAAAACAAATGCTACAGTTAGAAGCAAAGAAAGATAGATAGCTATTTTAATCTTTTTACTCAAGATCAGATATGATGCTAACCCAATAAAAGGTATTACCAAGGCTACCCTTGTCCCAGATAACAACATTGCATAAAATGATAATAATGCTACAGATATATAATAAATCCTATATTTAATACTTGTTTTACCCATAGCGGTTATTATGAAAACAACAAAAGATAAAGCCATCGAGCATCCAAAAGTAGCTGCATCATTAAAAAATGAAAAATATCTTGTTCCAGAAGATATTAAATGTGTACTTTTTCCTCCACCTACAAAAAGCCATTTATTTTCAGCCCAATCAAAACCATATGTTTTTTGAATATATGCTTTTATTATTGCAGTAAGGGTTAAAATTGACCATATAAAAATAATATATTTCATTTTCTTATAATCTGTAACTATTAATTTTGTAATTATTACAATAATTAGTAGATATAGAGAAATCCCTCGCACACCAGTAAACCAAGCTTGAGGAAAATTTGATTCTGGATTAAATAATTGCATAAAGGAATAGATAACCCAAATTAATATTATGTATACTAAGGGGTTGTTAACTCTTTCCCATGTGTTTATTTTGATAGGACTTAAACTTTTAATCATTAAAGAAGCAATCGCTAAAATAATTAAGATATCTAAAGTAATGCCTCCTTTAAGGAATGGTATATAACGTACTAAACCCATTATATAATAATTTGCTATAAATAAAACAATTAGTAGCGAATAGGGACTGGAAAGAAAAAATAATGAAAATGATAGGGCAATTGGTATTATTGCAAATAGTAATGCTAATAGAGGACTGATTTTAATCGCTAAATAAAGTATAATAAATACACTAATTAATAGAAAAATCAGCTGAATACTATTACTAATTGAAAACCTAAATTTCTTCACTATTTTGTTTTAAAATCCATTTGAATAATTTTATATATAAAACTTCTTGACCAATTATACGGAGGGAGTAAACCTGTAAATGTTTCTGTGGCATCAATGCTGGTTTTGTTAAGATATATATATAGGTTATCATTCTCAATTTGCTTTTTGAAACGCTCAAACAATAATTGATCTGAATCTTTCCATGCTTTACTTGCCATTCCAATAAAAAGGTTAATGGATGCGGTTTTTAATATGGTAATAGGGATATTTGATTCTTTTAAAGCAGGATGCTCTATAATAAGAATCCTTTCATCGTTAAATTCACAGAATTCATTAACGGAGTTAGCAAGTAAGTACTTACTGTCTTCATGGTTGAAGTCCCTATGGTAAGATATTAGTTTTGTTTTAATGCCTTTTTCATCAAATATACTTCGTAAGTTTTCAGCAATAAATGATTTTCCTTCTCCTTTTTCGTTGCTTATAATATTTATAATACTAATTTGTTCGTTAGAATTAATGTAATTTATTATAGAGTTAAATAAATAATGTTTAGAAATATCTAAAATTTCATTTTCGTATCTTCGATGCTTACCCTTTTGAGAATCGGGGAATCCTCCAATCACTTCATTATTAGTTAGCAGTTCCGCTTTTAATTTATTTTTAAGTGATCGATCTAATAATTCAATAATTAAAAAATAAGATAGTATAAATATAAAAGATCCAAATAAAACTCCAAAAACAATTGCTTTTCTCTTAGATGGCAAAGAATTCAATGGAAAAAAAGGAGGATTAATAACTTTAATTGTAGTAGAAGTCATTTGAAGGTTTTTTCTTCTTAATAATGCTAAGTTTAAATTGTGAAGTACATTCAAATAAGTGCTTTCAAGAAAACCAATTTGCCTTTCTTTCCTTTTAATGTTTGATCCAACTGGAGCATAAAAAACATATTCATTATCAAGTTCTTGTTTCCTTTTTTGCAGCACATCAATTTCAGCTTCGGCTTTAATTTTCTTCATTAACTCAGAAAACCATTCATTGATGATATTTGTTGAAGAAATACCTTCTTTAGTAAATCTTTCATTGCTATATGTAGATATTAGTTCACTTATTTCTTTTTCTTTATTTAATAATTCTTTTTTTGATTTGGCTAATTGGTTTTTTAATTTATTTGTTGAATCTATTCTATTTATTTCCTTAAAAGCAATATCATGACGAATTTTAGAAATATCTTCAAGATATTCTATGAATTTCGAATTATTTTTTAAAGATTTCAGATTGATATCCATCCTTTTTTCAACTTCCTCTAAAGCTGCCTTAGAACTGTTATAGTTCATTTTTAATCTAATATATTCAAGATTATACTCTCGAGATTGATATGCAATTTGAGTAGTTTGTTCTTCGTAGTTTATAATTCTATTATCTACATAATAATCAGTTAGAGAATCTTCATTATTCCGTAACAATCCTCCAACCCTTGCTAATTCAGATTGAAAATATTTTATCACGCTATCTGTTTCTCCAAATCTTAGGAGTTGGTATTCTTTTATGAATTCTTCGTTCAAAAATTTTATAGTATTAAATGTTATTCCTGGATCATTGTTTTCATAAGAAATAATAATCATATCGCTGTTTTCTAATCTTTTAACATCAATCTTATTTAAGGCATCGTAACAATAATGATTATGATTCCAATTAAAAAGACCATATACAAAGTTTTTAGGGCTAGATTCTTTATATTTTTCTAATTTCTTTATTGTATTCTCTACAGATTTTTTTTCAATTAGGTTTCTTATTTGATGTGGGGTTCTATTAAATATTTCAATAAAATTTGCTTTTTCGATTGTTGAATTATCTTTTGTCGAATCACCAAATATCATATTCTCAGCATATAATCTTAATGATACTTTTTCTAATGTACTTTTAGATTTTATAATATTTATAAGGTTGTCCATTGAAGTGTTAATAAAATCACTATTTGAAGCAATATTATTACCAGATTCAATTGAATATCCTGAGGCAAATCCAGTGAATATTGTGCTTGTAACTTTATAGTTAGATCTGAGATTTGCAGTTAATAAAAAAGCTATAATAGTAGCTGTTAGTGGAATTAAGAGTAAAGAAACTCTTCTTTTGAAAATTATTCTAAGTATATATCTGGCGGTTTTCATGTTTAAAGATTCTTAATAATTTGAAATTTATAATTACATATAACTTCTAATTTCATTAACGCTGTTTTGAGTTCATTTTTTGCATATTCTAACTCTGAAAATGCTACGGATTCTGAATGCTTTATCTGGCTTAATGTACTGACGTCTATTTTTCCATTAATAAAATCTTTCTGAGCTACTACGAAAAGTACTTCGGCAAAGTTTTTAGCTTCAGTTCTTATATTAAGTACTGAAATAAATTCATTCGCCTTATTATACAATTCTACTATAGTTAATTTTTGAATATTTACACTAATGCTTCTTTCATGTTTTATTTCCTCCAATTTATGTTCATGTTTTTTTATATTATTCTTTCTATTAATAACATCATCTAAAGGTATTGAGAGAATTACTCCTACATGATATAAGCTTTGAGCATTTTGAGAGGTTTGATAAAATGATGGAATAGTATATCCTTGAGTTAGTGACTGAGCTCCAATATATCCATATTGATAAGAAGTTGAAATACGAAAATAGTTGAGCCAAATTCTTTTTTCAGTTTTAATATTTGCTTCTTGTTCTAAAATTCTGGGAATATAAATATCTAACGTAGGATTTTTCTCAGCATAATAGAATAATGTGTCTATTGGGGGGAGAATAAGATTTTTATATTCTTGATCTGAAAGTATATTAAAAATTGAATCTTGAGAATATGATTTATAATTCAAAGATACTAATATTGTTAATAAAAAGAGTTTTAATATGAAATTATTTATCATAATTTTAGGTTTTTATTTAAACGTTACCTTTTTGGATAAATGCTGAAAATGTTTTTAAAATAATTTTAATATCTAAGAAAAAACTAAATTTTCTGGCGTATTTAACATCGAGTTGTTTTCTTTCTTCTGCAGATAGTTTTCCTGCATCTCCTCTTTTTTCTACTTGCCAGAGCCCAGTTAGTCCTGCTGGAGCTAAAAAACGTTCAATACTATTATCATCAGTTAAGAGTTCTGCTTCGTAAAGAGGTAAAGGTCTGTTTCCTACAATAGACATATCTCCTTTTAGGATATTAAA
>Ga0265294_10002478_pt1 | contig 24203 bp, 18 predicted proteins | sample MunlanPumphouse3_FD_192504 | JGI IMG/M metagenome (GOLD analysis project Ga0265294, IMG submission 192504) | Groundwater microbial communities from a municipal landfill in Southern Ontario, Canada - Pumphouse #3 | ecosystem: Environmental > Aquatic > Deep subsurface > Groundwater | place... | reverse complement strand
ACTCCCTGGAAGGAGTTAACAGTGCTCTCAAGTTTAAAATCAAAGCCCACCAGGGAATAAACTCTGTTAGAAGAAAGAAAATCATCGACTATTTACTCTCCAAATAGCAACTACATTTTTTTCAATAGACCTAATTTTTAAAAGAGCCTGTTTTGAAATTCAAAAAATAAAGCTATAGATTCTAATCATACTTTCTACGATTATAATTATTCAAAACTCACAGTATCATAATTTATGCGGGACTATCTTTTCTTTCCTTATTTTTCATTTTTCAATTAAGATAAAAACCTGAATATCCTTTATATTTTAATGGAAAAGAAGAAAAAAAGAATTGACAAAAAAGGGTAACTTGAAAATTTTGAAAAAAAAGAAGCTGCTTGCTTCTGCCTTAATGTTAGTGTGCAGGTAAGGCTCATTATAAAATATAATATATTATACCAGAAAGCGGGCGGATTTCTTCCGCTTTTTTTAATTTCTGGTAAAAGGAGGTTCTTATAATACGGATTAAGCGTGGAAAGGCACGTACAAATGAAGTGGTGCCAAAGGAAAGAATTAACGAACAAATTACAGCAAACAAAGTTAGATTGATTGGTGCAGATGGTAAACAAATTGGCATATTAAATCTAAAAGAAGCTTTGAGTCGTGCTGAAGCTCAAGATTTAGATTTAGTGGAAATATCTCCTAATGCTGATCCACCAGTATGCAGGATAATGGATTTCAGCAAATACTACTATGAAAAAGAGAAAAAAGCTAAAGAAGCGCGAAAAAGACAGCATGAAGTGGAGATTAAAGAAATCAAATTGGGACCCAATACTGAAGAGCACGACTATAACTTCAAAAAGAATAATGCCATCAAATTCCTTAAACAGCATAATAAGGTTAAATTCACTATTCGTTTTCGTGGTCGTCAGATAGCACATCAAGAACTTGGTCTAAATGTATTAGAACGAATTAAGGCTGATTTAGGACATATTGCAGATGCGGAAACAGAGCCGATAGCAGAACGAAATATGCTTTACATCATTATGTCTCCTAAAAAGGACATTGATCGTATTTTAGCAAAAATGGAAAAAGAAAAAGAAGTTTCACAAGAAAATACTGATAAACTTACAAGAAATAAGGATATTTCCTCAACCGCGGCTGAAACTAAAAAGAAAACCCCAAAATAAGTCACTCTAAAATCAAATAAATTTAGAAATAAGGTAAGGAGATAAAGATGCCTAAACTCAAAACCAGCAGCTCTGCTGCTAAGAGGTTTAAAGTCACTGGAACCGGCAAAATTTTGCGACATCATGCTAAAAGTTCTCATATCAAAACAAAGAAATCTCCCAAGTTAAAACGCAATCTTCGCTCAGTTGACCTTGTTAGTAAAGCGGATATAAAAAGAGTAAAAAGAATGCTGGGAATTTAAGGGAGGAATAAATGCCAAGAGCAACAAACAATGTAGCAGCTCATAGAAGAAGAAAAAAATACTTAAAAGCTGCGCGGGGAAATTACGGTAGACGTAGCAATACATACAGAATTGCCCGACAAACTGTTGAGCGCGGTTTAATCTTCTCTTTCGCTCATAGAAAACAGAAAAAAAGAGAATTCCGTCGCCTCTGGATTACGCGTATTAATGCTGCCTGTAGAAACAATGATATGACTTATAGCAAGTTCATTAATGGCTTGCATAAAGCCAATATTGCAATTAATCGTAAGACCCTTGCTTATCTTGCATGGCACGATAGCGAAGCTTTTGCTAAGCTTGTTGAGATAGCAAAAGAAGCACAGTAATTCAAGATATCTAAAAGGATAAACTATCTGATGATAAATGAGCAGCTAAAGAATATAGCTGAACAAGCAAAAATTGACCTTAAAGAATGTCGTAATCAGAACGATATCCTCAATATTAGAGCTAAATATCTGGGAAAGAAAAGTCTGGTAAACTCGCTTTATTCACAATTGCGTGATCTACCTGAGGAAGAAAGACCATCCTTCGGTAAAAAGGTTAATGAGCTTCGCAATGAATTGGAGAAAATAATTGAAGAAAAAGAAAAAGAACTAAAGCTACAAATTGTTAATGCTTATGATTCAGTTCAAGCTCAAGATCTAACTTTACCAGGTGTCTATATTCTTCCCGGTTCCTTACATCCTTTAACCATTATCCGACGACGAATGGAAAACATATTTATAAGTTTGGGATTCCAAATTGTTGAGGGTCCTGATATTGAAGATGAATATCATAATTTTGACGCCTTAAATACTCCAGAAGACCATCCTTCAAGGAATCTCGCTGATACCTTCTATCTGGATAATGGTTACTTATTGCGCACTCAAACCTCTACTGTGCAAGTTAGAACTATGGAAAGTTTTCCACCTCCCATTTATATTATCTCGCCAGGACGTTGTTATCGCAATGATAAACCAGATCCATCGCATTCTCCAGTTTTTCACCAGGTGGAGGGTTTAGTGGTAGATAAGGGAATATCAATGGCTGATTTAAAGGATACACTTCAGTTTTTTGCTCAGGCTATGTTTGGACCGGAAGTAAAATCCAGAATTCGCCCCCATTTCTTTCCCTTCACAGAACCAAGTGCAGAAATGGATATAAGTTGTGTAAGTTGTCAGGGAAAAGGATGCAGAATTTGCAAAAATTCTGGTTGGTTAGAACTAGCTGGAGCAGGTATGGTGGATCCTAATGTCTTAGATATGATGCATATTGATAACCAAATATATAGTGGCTATGCCTTTGGTATAGGAATTGAAAGAATTGCTATGCTGAAGTATAATATTCCTGATATGCGAATTCTTTATGAGAATGATGTTCGGATGTTACGTCAATTCAGTAGAGAACTAATATGATTATATCCAGAAATTGGTTAAGTCAATATATAGATTTACCAGATGATATAAACGAGCTGATACAGACTTTAACCTTCTCTGGTATAGAAGTAGAATCAGTAAAGGAAATACCAGCTCTTCCTGAAACTGTAGTTACCGCTAAAATTCTTAGTTCTGAAAAAATACCTGGAACTGAACATCTTCAACTTTGCCAAGTAGATTTCGGGAAAGAAACTCTACAGGTGGTTTGTGGTGCTCCCAATTGTCATACAAATATGATAACAGTCCTGGCAAAAGTAGGAACAATATTGCCAACATTACAGATTGAAGCTAATCGTATACACGGAGTGGAATCTGAAGGTATGCTCTGTTCTGAAAAAGAACTCGGTTTATCAGAAAATCATACGGGCATTATTGAACTTCCACAGGATACACACATCGGAATATCGGTAAATGAAATCTATGAACTCCCTGATATTATTTTAGAACTTGAGATTACCCCTAATCGTCCAGACCTTCTTGGATATATTGGCATTGCTCGTGATTTATCTGCTTCTTTAGATAGACCTTTAAAACTGCCAGCAATAACAAAGATTGGCGGTGAAAATGTTCCAACCATTAAACTCATCCTGGAACTTAATGATTCTGAGAAATGTCCTCGTTATACAGCTAGAATTATGGATCAAATAAGGGTTAAAGAATCTCCTTTGTGGCTAAAAAATGCTTTGATTAAATCTGGTTTCAGACCCATAAACAATATTGTGGATGTAACCAATTATGTTATGTTGGAAACAGGACAACCGTTACATGCTTTTGATTATCACAAACTTAAACCTATCCATCCTGAAGACCCCTATCCTGCTATAATTGTGCGAAGAGCTAAACCGCAAGAAGAATTTATTGCCCTAGATGGAAATAAATATTATCTGGATGAAGAGGACCTAGTGATAGCTGATGGTCAAAAGCCTTCTGCTTTAGCTGGAATAATTGGAGGTAGAGATACCGCTGTTAATAATGAGACCACTACTATCATTCTGGAATCTGCTAATTTTGCTCCTTCAACCATTCGCAAAACCTCGCTAAAATATAAAATAAGTACCGATTCTTCTTATCATTTTGAAAGACATTTAAGCCCAGCTTACCTGGAAGAAGTGAGCGATAGAGCCGTAGAACTCATTTTAAAAGTTGCAGGTGGAATAGTTTGTAATGAGCTATACGATGCTTATCCTAAACCTCAAAAACCTCTCTATCTTTCTATACGCCCTTCTCGTTTTGAGGAACTTATAGGCTATAAACTGGATATTCAGCTAATAAAAAAATATCTAATTGCTTTAGGATTCCAATTCATTGGATTAGGACTCTGGCAAAAAGATGCTATTTATGAAGAATCACTGCCCAAACTTTTGTATCAGGAACAAGATAAAACATCAGATAAGGATTTATTTGATAACCCCCAGATGGCTCTATATTTTTTGGTTCCGGCTTATAGAATTGATATCACTCGTGAAGCAGATATAATAGAGGAACTTGCTCGCTTGGATGGTTTTGACAAAATTCCTCAAAAAAAGACTATTCATCCCATTATGGACTGGCATGCCCATTATATTAAGCGGAAAATTGAGGATTACTTTCGTCAGGTTGGGTTCTACGAGATGATTAATCCAAGCTTTATTGACCCTACGAAATTAGAATATTTTATTGAGGATAAAACAGAGTTTGATAAAAAAATAATAAGAATCCGCAATCCACAAAGCAGCAATCAATCTGCTATGCGTACTAATATGCTTCCTCAATTACTGGATAATCTCCTTTTTAATCTCAATCATAGTGAGCGAAACCTAAAATTGATGGAAATGGGAAAACTATACTGGAAAGATAGTAGTAAACACTATGAAAACTTACATCTAACCGCTATAATGACTGGTTTTAATGCATTAGACCATTGGAAGGCTAAGAATAATGCTATTGACATTTATGATGTTAAAGGAGTTATTGAAGGTTTATTGGACCAATTAGGAATTCAAATTGATAAAATGAAAAATGTCCATTATCCCTGGTTAGTTGAAGCAGATAACCTAGCATATTTTTGTAATAACCAACTCTGTGCTTATGTGGGAAGATTAAAAGCTAAAACTGCTGAGAAATTCGGGATTGATATTACTACTTTAAAACAAGATATATGGATATTAGAAGTTGAAGTAAATACGCTAATAAAATTAACAAGAAACCATAAAACTAAATTTTCTCCTTTACCAAAGTTCCCCTCCGTCATAAGGGATATATCTTTCCTAATCAATCTTTCTATACCTTATGCCGAGATTGTAAATTCCATCAAACAAGTTGAACCTTATCTTATAAAGGAAGTGAATATCTTTGACGAATATAGAGGAAAGGGTATTCCCAATGGATGGCATAGCATATCTTTACATATAATTCTTCAGGATTGTAAAAAAACATTGACAGAAGAACGAGTGGAACAAGTAATTGATTCTGTAAGAAAAATGCTGGAAAATACCTGGCAGATTAAAATGAGGTAAGTCCTGATGGATAGTAATGCCCTAAATTTGCAAGAAAAGATACAAAAACTTATTGACCAATATACAGCCGATAAGAAAAAATTAGAAAAGATGGAAGCGGAAAATAATAACCTTCGTGAAGAAAACAGACAGCTTATGGAACAAATTAAAAACATTAACAAGTTCCATAGCGGTTCTGAATCAAGAATTAAGGAACTGGAAAATCAGGTGAAACAACTGGAAGCTCAATATAAAGAACTTCAGGATTCACTTGCAGGATTTGAAGAGATTGCTTCTGAAACAATCAATCAGATTGACCTGATTATACCAGATTTAAATAATAAGTAAATATAATGAAGCCAATAGAAGTAGAGATTTTGGGACGAAAATACCGTCTCCGTTCTGATAATCCAGAACAAACTCAAAATATTGCTTACATCATTAATGAGGAGTTAAATCGTCTGCAAGAACTCTACGAAAATCTTGACTTTACAAAACTGATACTTTTACTTGCACTAAGAAAGCAAGATGAGATTATTTCCCTCCAAAAGCAGAATCAAGAACTGGAAAAAAATCTGGAACGAGTGAATCAAATGGTAGAAAAAATCGTGGGAGATATTTAAATTTGGGCCTGCGGAACTCGTGATATGGGTTGCGGAAAAGCTAATTAAATTAAGGGAACCGAGCCATGGGTGGCATGCATGCCGGCTAGTCCCGGATCCATAAAACCCATAAGGTAGGTGCCCACCTAGTGCTTGGCTTTAACGGACAAGCATACACGGTTCTCGCGGGTCATTTATATAAACAGGTGGGGTTAAACCCTTCTGAATTAATTAAAGGAATAATATAATGCAATGGGATAAAGTTATTTTGGTAGCCATCGGAGTGGCAGGAGGACTTTTAATAGCTCTTATTATTTATTTAACAAAGCGTAGTAGATCTTTTCGACTCGTCTTTCAAGCTAAAAAAATCGCCGAAGAAATTAAAGAATCCGCTCATAAAGAAGTTGAGAATGCTAAAAAAACTGCGGTCTTGGAAGCTAAAGATGAATGGTTCAAACAAAAAAAGGTTATGGAAGATGAAATCAAAGATCGCCAGAGAGAGCTCCGTTTTCAAGAAAAAAAGTATAATGAACGTCTAAGTAATCTGGATAAGCGTTTAGATGCCCTAGATAAAAAAGAAAATAACCTTATAGAACAAGAAAAGAAACTTAAAATCAAAGAGGAAGAAATAAATCGCAAATACCAGCAATGTGAAAAACTTATCAATGTTCAGAAAGAAAAACTGGAAGAAATTGCCGGTATGAGTAGAGAACAAGCAGTACAAATGATGCGTGAAGAATTAATTTCTCAGGCTCGGCAAGTAGCTGCAAATGATGCTAAATTAATGATTGATCAGATTAAACTGGATGCAACTAAAAAAGCCTCCGAAATATTATCTACTGCTATCCAGCGTCTGGCGGTTGATTATGTTTCGGAAACAACTGTTTCGGTTATACCTCTTCCTTCAGATGAAATGAAGGGTAGAATTATTGGGCGAGAAGGGCGTAATATCCGCACTTTTGAAAAAGCATCGGGCGTAGATTTAATTATTGATGATACTCCAGAAGCGGTAGTTCTTTCCTGCTTTGATCCTGTGAGAAGAGAAATTGCTCGTATCTCCTTAGAGAAGCTTATTGCTGATGGAAGAATACATCCAGGACGAATTGAAGAAGTTATTGCTAAGACCAGCAAAGAGATGGAAGAAAGTCTCATCAAAATAGGGGAAAAAGCTGTTCTGGACAGTAATATTCACAATATCTCAGCAAATCTGATTAAGATTCTGGGACGTTTAAATTATCGGACTTCTTATGGACAGAACATTTTAAAACATTCAATGGAAACCGCCTGGATTTGTGGAATTCTGGCAGCTGAACTAGGATTAGACCAGGAAATTGCTCGTAGAGCTGGACTCCTGCATGATATAGGCAAAGCTATGGACCAGGAACTGGAAGGCACTCATGCTATAATTGGAGCTAATATTGCCCGGAAGAATGGAGAAAGTAAAATCATCGTTAATGCCATTGAAGCACATCATGAAGAAGTGGAAGCAATTTCTGTCTATGCTGCTTTAGTACAGGCTGCAGATGCTATATCTGGTGCTCGTCCAGGTGCGCGTAGAGAAATGCTTGAAACTTATATGCAACGTTTAACTAAACTGGAAGAAATAGCTAATTCCGTTCAAGGTGTGAATAAATCTTATGCTATCCAAGCGGGAAGAGAATTGCGGATTATTGTGGAACCATCTCTTATAGAGGATTCTCAAGCAGCGCTTCTAGCTACAGAAATTGCTGCTCAAATTGAAAAAGAGGTTCAGTATCCTGGTCAAATTAAAGTAACGGTTATTCGGGAAACTCGTCAGATTGCTATGGCAAAATGATTAAGATACTCTTTTTCGGCGATGTGTTTGGTAAAGCCGGCAGAAGAATAGTTTGTGACTATCTTCCCCATCTAAAAGAAGAATTTAGCCCCGATTTTATTATCCTAAATGGAGAAAATCTGGCTGATGGACGTGGCTTGACCGAAAAAACTTCTAAAATATTATTTAATGCAGGAGTTGATGCTATCACTGGTGGAAATCATCTATGGGATAGAACTGAGTCCTGGAATTATATTCGTAATAATCCTAAAATTATAAAACCATTAAATTATCCTTCTTCAGCACCAGGAAATCCTTGTTTTACACTAGTAAAAGATGGTAAAAAACTTACCCTGTTAAATCTATGTGGACAGCTTTTTATGCCTCCAACTAATTCTCCTTTTATGGCTTTGGAAAGCTGGTTTAATAATAACCATATAAATAATTCGTCTTGTATCTTGATTGATTTCCATTCAGAATCTACTTCTGAAAAGCGGGCTTTCGGATGGTTCGTAGATGGACGCGTCTCAGCTGTCCTTGGAACGCATACTCATATTCAAACAGCTGATGAAGAAATACTACCCCAAGGAACAGCATACATCACTGATGTGGGTATGACAGGTGCACATAACAGTGTGATTGGAATAAAAAAGGAAATTATCATAGAAAAATTTAAGCTTTGCCTTCCCATTAAATACGAATCCTCTGACCTTGGTCCTCAGATTAATGCCGTATATTTAGAACTGGATGATTTAACCCATAAAGCTCAAAAGATATTGCGGATAAAGCGTCAGGTTGAATATAAAAACACACAATATAGTGAGACATTGTAATCTTGGAAAAAATATTATCAGGCAAACCATTAGCTAAACTTATTCAATCTAAAATTAAATCCTTAATAGAGAATGAGAGATTTCAACCGAAAATGTTACTTATTCAAATAGGAGAGGATCCTGCTTCTTCATATTATGTACAAAACATAAATAATATAGGCAATAAACTAGGCTGTGAAGTGTTAAATAATATATATCCCGCGGATTTCTCTCAGGATGACTTATTGACTGTTCTGGATAATGCCAATAGAGACATCTCCATTAATGGTATTATGCTCCAAAAACCGCTTCCTTCTTCTTTTGATGAATTGAAAATAGCTGAGACTATTAGCCCTCAAAAAGATATAGACTGCCTTAATCCCATCAATTTAGGACGCATTATTTTAGAAGAAGATGGATTATTCCCTTGCACTCCTTTAGCTGTAATATGCACTCTAAAATATTATAAGATTGAGGTTGAAGGTAAACATATCGTTATTATTGGACGTAGCAGCATTGTTGGTAAGCCATTGGCTAATATGCTGCTCTGGAAAAAACCTTATGCCAATGCTACGGTTACAGTATGTCACAGTAGAACTAAAAACTTAGAAGAATTAACTCGTTCTGCTGATATTTTAATTGCTGCACTGGGGAAACCTGCTTTTGTTACTGAAGATATGATTCAATCTGATAGCATCCTTATAGATGTAGGGATCAATCAGATAACTGATAAGGAAGGAAGGCAACTCTATGTTGGAGATATAGACTATAATTCCTGTTTTGATAAAGCGTTAGCAATTACTCCTGTACCTGGAGGAATTGGATCCGTAACCTCTTCTCTACTCTTTCTTAATTTAGTAAAAGCTTGTTTTTCTGCTCATCATATAAATAAATCTATTGACGATTTTCTTAATTACATTTTGTTGGAATAAATGAATATTATAAGCCAAAAACCCTTGGGAGGTATGATGCTAAAGAAGAGTAATAGACTCTTAATAATGACCATATTGGTTTCCTTAATCTTTCTTGTCTTAACTGGTTGTGGCAAGTCTGGTCATAAATTTGTCAATCAAGAACCCAATATCCGAATAACTTCTTATGAAGGTTATGATAATTCTGAGCTGCTTCTAAACTATGCAGATTCTCTTTTTATTTTTCAACAAAAGATTTTCTGGAGTGCCAGTGATCCTGATGGAGTTATTACAGGGTTTGCTTACCGTGTCAAAGACCAAAATGGTAATCCTGTATCCACACCAGGTAATGAATTCATTGACTTGAATGGAGATGTTACTCCTCAAAATGTTATTGATAGATTTGGGACTGGTTGGGTGCTCCATTATAAACCTAATGCGGATCAAAGCGTTCCTCTAAATGACCCTAATGCCAGGAGAACAATCTGGACTTCCGCCAAATATGCAATAATTAACTTCCCTTCCGCAGATGAGGATGGCAATCCATATACTAATGAAAGTACTTTTGAAGTTATTGCAATTGATAATAGAGGCGGAATTACCCCTGTTGATCCAAACTATACTCAAAGAAGTATTGCCTGGCGAAACTTTAAAACAACATCTCAAAGACCTACCTGTTTTCTCAGTACTACGAAAGGCAATCCCAATGGTGGAGAGGTTGGCTCCGGTATTCGTTTATCTTTTACAATGAAAGATGACCTTAATCCCTCCGTTCCTGCTATCCCTTACAAATTTGAATTTAAAATTATAAAACTCGACCCAAATGGTACTACAATTATTAGCGAAAGTGAATGGTTTGATACTGCAAGCTCTCCAAATGATACTAATATAAATAAATTCCTTCTAACTGCTCATACTACTCCCTCTTTGAGTTATGACATTGAAGATGATGTTGTGAAATCAATAACCAAAGTAGTATCCCGAGCTTATAATATGGGAGGAGTTGTCTCTGAAACATCTATTGATGACGGTTTTTCTATTACTTTTAAGGTTAAAGCAGGATTCCGACCTAAAACTTTAATCTATGATCAGCGTTGCTATGCTCTCGGACAAAACCACTTTGTTGACTATTACGATGAATCTTCACCAGAAGTTATGCCATTTACTATATCTTCTGGAGTGCAGCGCTATGCTACTCATTTCTTCGTAGATATGGATAGCACTTTGACCGCATTAAATAGCACAAATATAAAAGTTTGGTTACGCTGGGGATGGCATGGCGAATATGGAACCATACTTGCCTCTGGTTTTTCTTCAGTGACTGATGATCCTTATGACAAAAAGATTGACTATCTACTGGATAGAGAGACGAATGTAAATTATTATTCTGAAATCACTCATTTTGACATTAGGTTAGATGGCGCACCTTATAATTATCCTCCACTTGCTAATGATCCAAGCGCCCATCAGGTAGATGTAGATGATGATGGAAATACAACAGTATGGCTTAGATTACCTTTATATTCTCCTGTAAGACAAACTTTAGTTCTGACCTCGCTTACCAGCGGACTTCATACCTTTGAAGTTCGTTGTGTTGACCTTCAAGGTGAAGTAGACCCTGCCCCAGCAGTATTTCAATTTATGCTTGTGGATACTATCCCTATCGCTAATCGCAATGGTATTCTTATTATAGATGATGATAAACATAGAGCTGTTATTGCACCTGATGAGATTATTCTCCCTAAATATGCAGCTATGCTCGCTGATTATAATGGAACCAAAGATTTTATTAAAAGAACCCTTGAAAACGCACCTGGAGATACTAATGAAGATTTATGTTTGCGGCACTTTGCTCCTTCTGATTTACAAAAATATAAGCTGGTTATTTATCATAACGATAACCCCAACGATTCGGGGAACTTAAACCTTGAAAATGATGGATTAACTCTTTATCTCAGATCCGGTGGAAGTCTGATAATATCATCAACTCATCGGTTAGCCGCTAATCTTGATGAATTTGTTAAAGTTAAACAAAAAACTATTCTTAGTTATCTCGGGATACCTTATAAATCGCCTCCAGCCAATTACTTAAGTAGTTCTTTAAATACAAATCCCTTCTTCCAGCAAGCAGTGGGACAAGAAGGATATCCCAGTGTACAACTTCAATATGATGAAGCAAATGAACCAAGCTTTGTTGATTTAGTAAATGATCATAATGGCTTAGCTAGTGTAACTTATTTCCCATATATTAATGCGAATGCTACTGCTATCTATAGAATGGGAATAAAACCGGTTGGTTATCCTACAAGTGGACCTACCCAAGGACAATTTAACACTTATAATAATCAAATTATCGGAATACGTTGTGTTACAGGTACCTCTCGTTGTTATACCTTCGGTTTCCCGCTCTCTTATATGTATACACCAGATGCAAAAGCAATGATGAATAAAATCTTATCTGAAATTATGTAACATAATATCCCCCATCCTCTAAATAACCGGCTCCAACTCTAAAAACGAGCCGGTTCTTTTTCTTTATTTTTAACGCTCTATTTTCCATTTTTATTAATAGATTCCTTTACCTGATTGATGATAGGATATATTAAAAAATATTATCTAAGAATGTAGCGCAGACCATAGAACAAAAAATAGCTGATAAATTTTAAAAAAATGAGTGCCAAATTCTTAATAAGTATATAAAGTCCAGTCCCTGTTCCAAATCACATAATTATTCAATACCCTTTATCTTTCTATTTTCCACACTGTTAGGTACAATATTGTCCTTTATCTCCTACTTGACTCTCTCTTAGCACTTTACATATAAAAGAGACAAGGGAGAGTAAGGATAATATCAGATAAATATAAAGCGTAAATAAACTGCAAATATCCGTTTACTTTAAATATTAACACAATCAACTATTATCTAGGTTATTATAGTGCCCTGATATTCAATGTGATAATTCATAGGCTTAGATTAATATCAATATCTATTCCCTTTACCTTCTACTATTACTCTCTGATAGTATCTGATTTAGTTAAATAAACTTTTTAAATTTTGCAAGATAGCGATATTGAAACAAGTTTAACTATGAATTAATAAAATTATTGGAGCATTTATCTTGACAAAAAACACTATTTGAGAAGGAAGATAAAGTTATAATTATAGCTAAATGGTTGCTTAGAATAAAGAATTTGAATCTAGATAAGCTGACCAAAATCAAAATAATTTATCCAGATCTTTAGTTACGAGGTAAACTATGTTTCAAGGTAAAAGATTTGAAGTAAAACTGGATAAGGAATTTCCTCCAGATCCAGTTTTTGATTCTCAATATCGTCGTGCTCCTCATAGAGGGCTAAATTTAACACCGTCCGAGATTGCTTTAGCAGTTAAAAATGCTCTGCGTTATGTTCCTTCAGAGTGGCATTCCCGTTTAGCACTAGAATTTCTGGAAGAATTATTGACCAGAGGAAGAATCTATGCCTATCGTTTCCGTCCTTCAGGAAGAATTTGGGGACGACCAATTGATGAGTATAAAGGCATCACTCCAGCTCGTGGTATCCAGGTAATGATTGATAACAATCTTGATTTTGAAGTTGCGCTCTATCCTTATGAACTGGTTACTTATGGTGAAAGCGGACAGGTTTGTCAGAATTGGATGCAATATCGTCTTATCAAAAAATATTTAGAAGTAATGACAGAAGAGCAAACCCTGGTAGTTCAATCGGGACATCCATTAGGACTATTTCCATCCCGTAAAGAAGCACCAAGAGTGATTTCCACTAATGGTATGGTTATAGGAAAATGGGATAATCCTGAAGAATTCCAGCGACTTACTGCTCTCGGTGTAGCTAATTATGGCCAGATGACAGCTGGTGGATGGATGTATATTGGACCTCAAGGCATTGTTCATGGAACTTACATAACTCTGCTAAATGCTGGTAGAAAATATTTAGGTATTCCTTCAGATAAAGACCTACAGGGAGTACTGTTCATATCTTCTGGTTTAGGCGGAATGAGTGGAGCTCAACCCAAGGCAGTAGAAATTGCTAAAGGTATAGGAGTTTTCGCTGAAGTAGATTATAGTCGCATAGAAACCAGATTAAAACAAGGATGGGTAAAAAAAGTTTCCAGTAATCTGGATGAAATATTTCAATGGGTAGAAGAACATCGTAAGACCAAAGAACCTATATCTATTGCTTATTATGGAAATATAGTTGACCTTCTGGAATATGTGGATAATCATAATATAAAAGCCGAATTACTTTCTGATCAGACATCTTGTCACGCTGTTTATGAGGGAGGTTATACTCCAGTTGGCTTAACTTTTGAGGAAGGTAGGGCATTGCTCTCTTCTAACCCAACAGAATTTCGTAAATATGTGGATGTTTCTTTAAAGCAGCATTTTCAGGTTATCAAAAGACTTTGTGATAAAGGTGCTAAATTCTGGGATTATGGAAATAGCTTTATGGCTTCAGTTTTTGAAGCTGGAGAACACAGCATTGCTCGTAACGGAATCAATACTAGTGATGGATTCATTTTCCCATCATATGTGGAAGATATTATGGGTCCTCTTTGCTTTGATTTTGGTTATGGACCCTATAGATGGGTATGTCTGAGTAGAAAAGATAGCGATTTACACTTAACTGACCAGGTTGCAGCTGAAATCATAGACCCAAATAGAAATACTATGGATAAAGACAATCATTACTGGATAACTCATGCAGAAGAAAATAATCTGGTAGTTGGAACTAAAGCTCGTATTCTTTATGCAGATGAAGAGGAAAGAATTCGCATAGCTCTAAGTTTTAATCAGCTGATAAGAGAAGGGAAACTTGGTCCGGTTATGATTGGAAGAGACCATCATGATACAGGAGGCACAGATTCTCCTTTCCGTGAAACAGCTAATATCAAAGACGGAAGTAATCGGATGGCAGATATGGCAGCACATTGTTTTGCTGGAAATGCAGCTCGTGGTTTAACTATGGTGGTTCTTTCCAATGGTGGAGGTGTTGGCGTTGGAAAAGCTTTCAATAGCGGAAATGGAATTGTTCTTGATGGAAGTGAATATTTAGATAATATTATTAAATCCGGCTTATCCTGGGATGTTATGGGAGGAGTAGGACGGCGAAACTGGGCAAGGAATGAAAATGCTATGAATACTGTCAAAAACTGGAATGAAGCTCATTCCGCAGAAGGACATATCACTATGCCCGAAAATATTGATGATGAAATGGTCAATGAGATAGTGCAAACAAGACTGCAAAAATAAAACTATTAAGGATATATTGATGGCAAACCAGTTTATCCGTATGATGAAGGCAGAGTCCATTCCTGAAAGCGTTATCCGCACTTTCTGTGTTTATTATAATCAGCTGGTTAAAGGTGAAAAAGGTCTCGTTCCTTCTTCTGAAATACAGTCTCCAAGAGAAGAGAACCTGCTTGATTATTCTGCTCTAAATGATTATAAAAAACAATCTATGCTGAAGCAAATAGTGGTGATTAAGTTGAATGGTGGTCTGGGAACAAGCATGGGATTAAGTTCCGCAAAAAGCCTTTTGCCGGTCAAAGGAAATATGAATTTCCTGGATATTATCGTCCGTCAGATTTTGGCATTACGAATTGCTACTGGATATGAAGTGACTTTAATGTTTATGAACAGTTTTCACACTGATGAAGATACTAAAAAATACCTTCAAAAATATCCCGACCTGGAAAAACAATCTCTTCCAGTTACCTTTCAACAGAATAAATTCCCTCGGATTCGTCAGGACAATTTAAAACCCTATCATAATCCTGATCCTCAAAAAAGATGGAATCCACCTGGACACGGAGATTTATATGCTACTTTGAATTGTACAGGACTACTGGACAAGATGATAGATACAGGTTTTCGTTATATCTTTGTCTCCAACTCGGATAACCTTGGAGCTACCATTGATACTGCTATTCCTTCCTATATGGCTGATAATGATCTTCATTTCGTAATGGAGGTATGTTACCGAACTGAAATGGATAAAAAGGGAGGACATCTCTGTGAAGATAAAAATGGACAGTTGATGTTAAGAGAGATAGCTCAATGTCCTGAAGAAGAATTATCCGAATTTCAAAATATAGAACTTTATAAATACTTCAATACCAATAATCTATGGATAGACCTCAAAGCATTACAGTGGTATCTATTAACTGGAGATGGAACCATCTTATTACCACTTATCGTTAATCCTAAGATCGTAGATGGAACTCCTGTCTTTCAACTGGAAACAGCGATGGGGGCAGCTATTAGTCTCTTCAAAAATTCTCGTGCCGTAATTGTGCCCCGAACTCGTTTTTCTCCTGTTAAAAAAAATAATGACTTATTGGCTATCTGGTCTGACCTTTATGAATTGAATGACCAGTACCATATAATCCTAAGACAAGGTGTAGATAAAGTGCCTCCTATAGAGCTTGATGAAAGATATTATGGAAATATAAATCAGATGATGGAACATTTTAAAGATGGCATCCCTTCTCTGATTCGCTGTACGGAACTAAAAATTACCGGTGACATAAGCTTTGGAGAAGATGTTATCTGTGAAGGGAAAGTCAGTCTATTTTCAGACCATCCTGTTTATATCAAAAGCAAAATATTAACCGGTGAAATCGTTTTTAATTAATCGCTAATGAATTCTATACCTCAAATATCTGACCTGAAGCTCTCTTTAATTGTAGCAATGGACCGTAATGGCTTAATTGGATATCAAAATCATATTCCCTGGCGAATACCAGAAGACCTGGCATATTTCCGGGAAAAGACCTTAAATCATACAGTAATTATGGGGAAAAATACCTGGATGTCGCTGGGTAATACTTTAGACCAAAGAGTAAATATAGTCCTTACTCACGACCAAAATTTCTTTGTTCCTGGAGCAATAGTTTGTCATAATGTCACTGAATGCCTGGAACATTGTAACCCTAACGAAGAAATCTTTGTTATTGGTGGAAGTCAGATATTTAAATTATTTCTTCCACTTATCTCAAAAATGTATATAACTCGCATTGATGGAGAATTTGAAGGCGATACCTGGTTCCCTGAAATTAATTGGGATGAATGGGAACTAATTTACTATGAACAGAAAAAAAGCAAAACTGGCTATCTGCTAACCTTTAATGAATATGTTCGTAAAGATAAGAATTGGAAACCTGAGTTACCAGATGATTAGAGTATGTTCTATATAATTGACTGAATATACCTTGTTTTTATTATGGAATTATGAAACTTATAATTTTTTGTGATGGATATAGAAAATGAAATTACATAAAATTTCTGCGATTTTAATACTTGCGGCTATCCTTTTTGGAGGTTGCGGTCAAACCGTTCAATCCAGCAAAGTTCAAGTTAGATTCTGGCATGGTTTAAGTGGTCCCCTGGGTGATGTTTTAAATGAGATGATAATGGATTTCAACCGCACACACAAAGATATTGAAATAATCACCAATCCTATCAGCAGCTATACTGCTTTATCTCAAAAACTTTCCGCTGCATTACAAGTGGGAAAACAACCTGATTTGGCACAAGTTTTTGAATCCTGGGCAGCAAAATATCAGGAAGATAATGTGCTCGTTAGTATTGATAGCTTGATTGCCAATGACCCAGATATTACTGAAGAAGATTTAGATGATTTTTATCCTGTGTTTATGAATTCTATAACCTATAAGGGTAAAAAATGGTCTTTCCCATTCAATAAAAGTGTCCGTGCTTACTTCTATAACAAAGATGCTTTCTACCGTGCTGGTTTAGACCCCTACTATTTTCCTGCTACCTGGCAAGAATTTCGGGAATATTGCAAACTACTCACTTCCCCTAAGGATGATATATATGGAGCCAATTTTACCGTTAATGAATGGCAATTTGTTAATCTCATCCATCAAGCTGGCGGCACTATAATGGATGAGAATAACCGCCCTGTTCTGAACAGTAAATACGGTTTAGAGGCATTAAATTATATTCTTAGCTTAGTAAATGTGGATAAAACCGCTAAATCTACTATAGAAATGGATGGACAAAATGCCTTTCTGGCTGGAAAAGTAGCTATGTATGAAGGTTCCAGCGTTTCTATCACCTATATGCGTCAACAACCAATAAATTTTGCTGTGGGCTATGCACCACTTCCTACTTATAGAACTAAGAAAAGTGCTATTAGTGGCACCAATATTGTAATCTTCAAAAGTGGAAATCCTAAAAAAGAATGGGCTGCCTGGGAATTTATCAAATGGTTCACTGCTACTGAACAAACGGCAGAATGGAGTGCTCGCACCTGCTATATGCCCCTACGTAAAAGTGCAATGCAAACGAAAACAATACAAGATTTCCTGAATAATAATCCTCAATTTAAGGGAATATATGCTCAACTGGAAGATGCTGTTTTTGAACCTCAACATCCGGCTTGGTTCGTAGGACGTGATGAACTTAAAAAAAGCTTGGAAAAAGCTAAAGAAGGAATTCTCACTCCTCAACAAGCACTGGATGAAGTAGCAGCAAAACTGGAAGAACTCATCAAAGAAGAAGAGAAAAAGGAAAAAGTATAAAATTAATTATGGACTTATTCCAATTCTTGGTTGAATATCCCAACGAGGATTTAGAATAAGCTTGACAATCATTTGTTATTATTAAAGTAAGTTCTAATTAAGCCGAAGTGGTGAAATAGGTAGACGCAGTGGACTCAAAATCCACCGGGCTTTTAGCCCATGCCGGTTCGATTCCGGCCTTCGGCACCATTAATAAAATGGAGTGATTACCTGCTAAAAAGTTGATATAAACCAGCATTATTTGTAGAATGAATTTTAAAAAACAGTTTTGCTTGGGGTATTTACTTCCCCCTGAATAATAATATAAAATAACAACACAGGGTTATTTATTGCCCTGAGTTTGACGGATATCTTTTGGAGGTATGATGTCCAAATATACCATAATAATCCTGGCAACATTGATGATACTAATGAGCCTACCTATCACTCTGGATGCTATTTCCCAGGGTGCATTACTATTTCTCACTTTTGAACCTGGTGCCCGGGCTAATGCCCTTGGACGTGCCTATTCAGCTGTCACTGATGATGCTTATGCTGCCTGGTGGAATCCGGGTGCTACTGCCTTTAATCGTAAAACCCAATTAGCGGGTACTCATATACCCTGGCTTCAAGGAGCTGGAGGTGCTTTTGATGATATGTACTATGAGTATTTAGGTTTCAACCACTACTTCAAAGATATTGGCAATGTGAATGTGCAATTTATCTTACTGGATGCTGGAACTCAGGAACAAACCGATGAACAAGGTATTACACTAGGTACTTTCCATAGCTTTGATTTTGCTGGAGGTGTAGGTTATAGTTATGAAGTTATACCTGAACATTTAGGCGTGGGCGGAAATTTCAAACTTATATATAGTTATTTAGGTCCTGGCACAGGTAACACAGAAGATGAAGGTAAGACCTTTACTTTTGCCTTTGATATTGGTGCGAAATATCAAAACCTCGGAGTAAAAGGTTTAGACCTCGCCCTAGCTATCCAGAATATCGGGCCTAATGTAACCTATGTGGATGAATCTCAATCAGACCCCTTACCTATGACTTTTCGCTTAGGTGCATCATATCAAATTCTAGATAAGCCAATGAATAAACTGATTGTTTCTGCTGAAGCCAGTAAGATACTTGCCAATGACGACCCCCTATTTAAACGTTTCATAACTGGCTGGGAACATTTTGACGAAACAATGTATGGTGTTGGAGCAGAATATACCTATCTTAATCTCATTTCTCTAAGAGGTGGATATTTTGCTGACCAGGCAGGAAGTATTGTGGGTCCCAGTTTTGGAGCAGGCATTCAATATACCTTCAGTAAAAAATATAAACTTACCGCAGATTTCGGTATGATTACTGCAGGTGAACTTACAGATTATAACAAAGTATTTTCTTTAGGTTTTGAATTCTGATTAATAGAAAAATATCCCTCTTAGCTTCCCCAAGAGTTATGCTGGGAAAGCTAAACTTAGATAATCTCCTTAGAACTGGATTAATATCTCTGTTTCTGGTATGTTACACTTTACTTAGTGGTGAGAAACTTAACCTGATCAAATATTATCCCAGTCATCCACCTAAGATACATCCTTACACACAATTACTAAATAAACAGCCAGGAAAGACTCTAACTAAGAATAAGGATAATTTCAATAAGATTCTGGTTATTCTGGTTGATTTTCCTGAAGAAATTCCAGATGACCCAAACACTACAGGTAATGGAAAGTTCCAGCTTGAAGCTGATCCCAATTATCTTTACAGCATCGGAAGTCCTCCTCATAATCGTCAATATTTTCTTGATAATCTTGAGGCTCTAAGATATTATTATCTTGCAGCTTCAGCAGGTTCCTTCAATCTGGAATATGAGATTTATCCTTACACAGGAGCATACACACTTCCCCATACGATGGGTTATTATAACCCACCTTCGGTTTCCAGTGAAACTTTTGTCTCACTGATGGAGGAGTATTTTAGAGATGCTTTTACTACTGCTGATAGACTTTCTCCTGAGATAGATTTCTCTAGTTATGGTCATTTTATGATTATTCATGCTGGTTCCGATTGGCAACATGACCTATTATCCGATTCTCCTTCCGACCTTCCTTCCTTCTTTATAAGTGTAGGAACTGGAAAAGAAGTTCCCGTAGATGGTGGTTCTATTCTCATAAGCAATGCCTGTAATGTGCCCTCTACTATATCGCAGGATTTTATAGATGAAATTTACGATGGGACTATTGTTCATTCTGGTTATGGTGCACTCAATGCAGTTATGGCTCACGAATTTGGACATTCTTTAGGAATGGTAGATCTTTATAATGTCTATAATTGGCAACCTATGGTAGGAGTTTTTGACATTATGGATAGTGGTGGCTCGGGAGTTTTATTGGATATATTAGAGGATGGCTCTTATGTAATGCTGGAAGGTGGTTTACCTGTTCTTCCTGGTGCCTGGTCTCGAACAATAATTTGTGAGGATTTTCTTAAAGCAAATGGATTATTATTAGATATTGATCAGATACCTCTTCATACACCTATCTCTCTTTCTGCTAGTAGCTGGAAACAATCTGGAACCACTTTTAATCCTCAGATTCTTCGTATTCCTCTTTCTTCCACAGAATATATACTGGTAGAAAATAGAAATGTAGATCCTGATGGAGATGGAGCCACGGCAGTTTTTGCAAATGAAGATAAAAGTGTTATCCTTTATCCTACTGCCATTGAAGACCCGGATAATAAGCCCACCTACGAATATGACTATCTTTTACCCTCTTTCCAGAAAGCTGATGGTTCTGCTATGGGAGGAGGCTTCCTGGTCTGGCACATTAATAATGATGTGATTTACAATCAAGGAGTCTGGGATAATGAAGGTAATTTCTTCTCCAATTATGAGAATAATTCTGTGAATACGATATACTCTCGCAGAGGAGTGAAAATTATTGAAGCAGATAATCTTCCCGATATTGGTTATCCCTATTCCTGGTATTGGACCGGCACTCAATATGAATATTTTTATGCACATAAACCGTTACTGGATGCTAATGGCAATTTTCTGTACTGGACTCAGGAACCCTGGAAACCCGTCTTAAATAGCAACACAAAACCCGCCTTAATAGATAGTCAAAATATCGGTTCACTCTACTGGCTAAATAATATGGGAAATCCCTCTAAAGATATGTCCATAACTGTGTGTGCTGGTGATTTTGATACCACGCAAATTATTGATTATTCGGAACCCAATATTATTGTTGCTCCAGTTATCAACTCAAGTTTCTGTGATTTCAATATCCCTGTTTTAATGGATGATTCAGTTCATCTCCTTTCTTATTCAGACAGCATTTGGAGTGATTTGATGGATAGCTTTCCTTGGAATGGTTATACCCAAGATTTCCCTATCACTACTTCAGATCAGGATGGAGACGGCTTTAAAGAACTGATATTAGTCCATAATAATATGCTGGAATTTCTCCAGTTCTCTCAAGATGATTTACAAAGCACTTCACTAAACTTTTCAGAATCTATCACTACAGCACCTATTTCTTTTTACGATACTATTTATGTTACCACCCAAAATACCTTATCAGCTGTTAATAACAATCAAATCATAAATTCTATCCCATTACAAAATATAAAAAGACTTGGCTCTTTTGAGAACAAGTTAATAGCTATTGGTCCTGATATGATATATTTTATAGATAGAATAAATCTAACTGTTAGTGAAGAAATGGAATTACCGGAATCTTTTGGAATCTATGAACCGGTAAGTTTTTGTGCTTTAACAGACAACTCCTCAATGCTATTTCTGATGTCCAACAAAGGGAATATCTATAGATATGATAATGTAGGATTACAAAAGATTTATTTTGCTAAACCTGATGACCATCCAACTCAATTGGGATTAACATCTTATCATACTGACAACACATCTATTTGTCCAGTTATCTTTTGGGGTTGTGGAAACAAAATTTACGCGATAAACTTTGATGGTTCTTTTTTAAATGGTTTTCCTTATGATGTATATCCCTTCACTTTTGAACCAAATGCTCATTTAATAGCAATGCAAAGCGGTTCAACACCTATTCTATATTTGCCTGTTACTGACAGAGGACATTTAGCATTTTCTCCTGAACAAGGGATTTTATGGCAAAATTCGTTATTATCAAACGGAGAAACAGGAGATTCTCATCTAACTATAATCGCTGATGATAAATTATCTTCCCATTTATGTTGGTATTATACAGATATGAGTGGAAAGATATTTATTCAAGGGAAAAATGCACTTCCTGATGAAACACAGCTTTACTGGAATGGCTTTCGCAATGGTGAAAATGGCATTCTTTATGGTCAATTTAGTATTCTTTTACCAACGCCGGATTTTAATGCCTATGTATTTCCTAATCCTGTAAAAGGAGACAATTTTAGAATCCGTATTGAAAATTTCAATCAAACAGTTAAACTACACCTTTATAATATCAACGCAGATTTGCTTAAAAGTCAGACTATTCCTGCTAATGGAAATCCGCAGCGTGATATAATAATTGACAGTCGCAATCTTTCTTCAGGAGTATATATTATAAAGGTGCAGTGCGGAAATAAAAATAAGACTATCAAATTTGCAGTACAAAAGTAATTAAGAGGAGGAAAATATGAAGAAGTTTTTATTACTCATTATATGCCTTGCCTTCTTATCTACTATTTTAGGACAAAACATTGATGACTTAATATTCCAAAACAGTGATAAAAGCAATGAGCAAGAAATAATAAAAGTTCATTTTGAAAAGAAAGATGCACGATTAGCTATGCTATATTCTGCAGTTTTACCTGGAGCAGGTCAATTTTATGCAAAACCCTCAGCCGTTATTACCTATATTTTCCCCGTTCTGGAAATTGCTCTGATTGGTGGAATAATTTATTATGATAAGCAGGGAGATTCTAAAACAAAAGATTATGAAAAATATGCCAATGGCGAAATAATTACCCACACTTTCAATTATACTGTTGGCGAAAATGATTATTCTTACACCTATACCGGTACTCGCTATAGACGAGACTATCAACATAATGTGCAAGAAGTTCTAAAAGATATCAATGCTTTTGATATCTATGATGATACTTTTTTCCGTCTAGACCAATCGGATACTCAGCATTTTTATGAAGATATAGGCAAGTATAATAAATATATTTTTGGTTGGGCGGATTGGTATCATCGCTTTGCTACTAACCCTACTTCTGGAGATGGAACCTTTATTATGGATGACGATGCTTATGAAAATCTCTGGGTCTTTACTGGTAGCACAGATCCTCAATTAATTCAGAATAGGCGCTGGTATCAAAATTATACGGTTGAGGATTTTATGAATGAGAACTTCTCTCATCCTATATCTCCCAATGACCCGGAAGCATCACCCTGGCGTCAGGAATATATTAAAATGCGTAAAGATGCTAATAAGCAATATGATTACTCTCATTATTTTACCCTCGGTTTAGTAGCTAATCATATCGTTTCTGCTATTGATGCCTATATTCTGACAAACAAAGTTAATCGCACAGCTATCACTAAGAATGATAAATTCCAGATGTATTACTATACTGATGTTTCTAATAATAGTCTAACTCCTACTTTGGCTTTGAGAGTAAACTTTTAAATTTATAATGAAACGCCTTATCTTCTTTCTTCTAATTCTTTCTATAGTACCCTTAGCTGCATTACCAAAATTGAGTTATTCTGCTGCTTCTGCTATCTTACCTGGAACAGGAGAACTCGCACTTGGGAAAACAACTCGTGGTGCTATTATGCTCAGTACCGATATACTGGTCTGGACTTCCTTTTTTGCACTGGAAAAGAAAAAGGACAATCTAACTGATACCTATAAACAATATGCAGTGGTTTATGCTGGAGCTAAATCAGGAATGCCTGAAAGTTATTATCAAAATCTACAAAATTATATAAGCAGTGACGATTTTAACCGATATGAGGAACTTTTTGCCCGTAATTATTATTTAATTTATTCCTATAACCCAGAAGGATATGAGGAATATATTTTAGCTAATACCTATAGCGATGAAGAGGGCTGGAGCTGGCAAAATCAGACCTATCAAGACCATTATAAAAAGTTACGCAGAAGAACTCAAAAAGCTAAAATTTATCAAAATCTTAGTATCGGAGCTTTGGTCCTAAATCGGGTTGTCAGTGTCA
>Ga0265294_10002477_pt1 | contig 24205 bp, 20 predicted proteins | sample MunlanPumphouse3_FD_192504 | JGI IMG/M metagenome (GOLD analysis project Ga0265294, IMG submission 192504) | Groundwater microbial communities from a municipal landfill in Southern Ontario, Canada - Pumphouse #3 | ecosystem: Environmental > Aquatic > Deep subsurface > Groundwater | place... | reverse complement strand
TTCTTTTCGTTCATAGTCCAGGCTCCTTTCGTGGGATATTTCCCAGACTTAATTCTACTATATTTTCCTTCCCAATGTAACTTCCATCGTAAATCCCACTGTGGAATTTACTTTGGGAATTAACTAATTAAAGAAAATTTTTCCGTTAAACTTAAAAATCATTGACAAAACCAAAACGCGGTGCTATACTTATAAAAAGAAAACTGAGAAATTTTAATTTTTTGGTTTTTATTTTACCCGTTTGGGTATTCAGTCATTAAGGTTTTAAGGTATTTGGAAAATGACAAAGCTTTATTCGTCAGGCAAGCATAGTTGCAAAAATTTTGACAATTATGACTATTACTATTACTTCTTTAGGTTTACGCCCAAAGAAGTGATTTGTGCCGCCGATTAAAAGTTTTCCTTAAAAACCCGGATCAAAGGGACTTGGGGCTGTGCAGAATCACTGCACAGCCCTCTTTTTAATTTAAAATAGTTTGTTATTTTGTTTTTCTGAAAGGAAGCATATTATGATCGTCGTACTCAAAGACACAACCGCGAAAGAACAGGAAGAAAGCCTTTGCCGCTGGTTTCACGGCATGGGAATAGACACGCATGTCTCAAAAGGCGAGTTCCACACCATTATCGGCCTTATCGGCGACACTACCAAGGTGGACACCAACCTGCTTGAAAACCTGTCAATAATTGAGTCGGTAAAGCGGATAACCGAACCTTTTAAAAAGTCAAACCGCAAGTTCCACGAACAGTCAACGGTGATAGATATCTCGGGCGTAAAAGTCGGCGGCGGGCATTTTCAAATAATCGCCGGGCCCTGCTCGGTTGAGAGCGAGGAGCAAATAAACTTTATCGCCAAAAGCGTAAAGGAATCGGGGGCGGCAATCCTCCGCGGCGGCGCGTTTAAACCCCGCACCTCGCCCTATGACTTTCAAGGTCTCCACGCCGAGGGCATTGATCTGCTCCGCGGCGCGAAAGCTGACACGGGGCTGCCTATAATAACCGAGATAATGAATATAAACGACCTGCCGCTTTTTGAGCATGTGGATATTATCCAAGTCGGCGCGAGAAATATGCAAAACTTTGACCTTTTAAAGGCGCTTGGGAAGACAGACAAACCCGTTCTTTTAAAAAGGGGGCTCGCTAATACACTTAAGGAACTGCTTATGAGCGCGGAATACATTATGGCGGGGGGTAACGAGAAAGTGCTGCTGTGCGAGCGGGGAATAAGGACTTTTGAAACCTATACCCGCAACACGCTTGACCTGTCGGCGGTGACGGCTCTCCACGAGCTCTCTCACCTCCCCGTCATAGTCGACCCGAGCCACGCCACGGGGCTCGCGAGGTTTGTGGAATCAATGTCGCTTGCCGCGGCGGCGGCGGGGGCGGACGGCATAATGGTGGAGGTCCACAACGACCCCCGGCACGCGCTGTCGGACGGCCCGCAATCCCTAACCCCTGCGGAGTTTGACCTCCTCGCGAAAAAAGTGATGAAAATCAGGGAGGCGCTGTCTTAATGAATATCGGCATTGTGGGGCTTGGGCTGATAGGCGGCTCGTTCGCGAAAGCGTTTAAGAAAAACCCCTCGTTTTCGGTGGCGGGTTTTGACAAGGACAAAAACATTCTTGACTTCGCCGTTATTTCGGGGGCAATCGACGCCGCGCTTGACGGCAATAATTTAAAGGACTGCGACGCTCTGTTTTTAGCCCTCCCGGTAAAGGCGGCTTCAGAATGGCTGGAGGTTAATTCACCGAAAATTGATAAGCGCACCATAGTTATGGACTGCTGCGGGGTGAAACGCCGCATTTGCGGGGTGGGATTCAGGCTTGCCGAAAAATACGGTTTTGAGTTCGCGGGCGGGCACCCCATGGCAGGTTTTCACAAATGGGGGTTTTCAAATTCGCGGGACGATATGTTTGAGGGAGCTTGCTTTGTGGTTGTTCCGAAGCGTTTTGACGACATTAAGCTCCTTGAAAAAATCAAGGATATTGTATCAAAAGCCGGGTTTAGCTCGATTTCCGTGACCACCGCCGCCGTCCACGACCAAATTATCGCCTTTACCTCTCAGCTCGCGCATTTGGTTTCAAACTCTTATGTCAAAAGCCCCACCGCGCTTATGCACAAGGGTTTTTCGGCGGGTTCGTATCAAGATTTAACCCGCGTCGCGTGGCTTAACCCGGCGATGTGGGCGGAGCTGTTTTTGGAAAACTCCGATAACATGCTGTTTGAAATTGACAGCCTTATTGAAAGTCTGGGTAAATACCGGGACGCTATTACCCGACGTGACGCGGGACTGCTTCGCGAACTCTTGGAAGAGGGAAAGCGCCGCAAGGAGGAGGTCAGCGGGGAATGAAAACGTTAAGGGTAAAGACCAACCAAAAAAGCTATGATGTGATAATAGGCGAGGGAGCGCTGCAAAGCGCGGGAGAGCTTATCAAAGAGCGCGGGCTTTCCGGCAGGGCGGCGATTATCACCGACGATAACGTGGCGAAGCTTTATTTTGAAAAACTGCGAAAATCACTTGATAACAGCGGAATAAAAAGCCTCTCTTATGTGCTTGGCGCGGGGGAGAGCGCGAAATCAGCCGAAAACCTTATCTTAATTTTGAATTTTCTCGCGGAAAACGGCTTTGATAAAAACGACTTTGTCGTCTCTCTCGGCGGCGGGGTGGCGGGGGATATAGCGGGGCTTGCGGCCTCTCTTTATATGCGGGGGGTTTCGCTTGTTCATATCCCCACAACGCTGCTGGCGGCGGTGGACTCGTCTATCGGGGGAAAAACGGCGATAAACCTTAAGGGCGGCAAAAACCTTGCCGGTACTTTCTGCCAGCCCGACCTTGTCATAACCGACCCCCTGACTCTCTCAACGCTGAGGGCGGAAGAAGTCGCGAACGGCTACGCCGAGATAATAAAATACGCAATGATTAAGGACGGGAATATTCTGAATCTTTCGTCTCAAAGTGAAATTATTTACCGCTGCGCCGAAATAAAGCGCGATATAGTCGCCCGCGACGAGCGTGACGGCGGAATAAGGCGGCTTTTAAACTTTGGGCACACCTTTGGCCACGCGGCGGAAAAGCTGAGCAGTTACACCCTCCCCCACGGCAGGGCGGTGGCGGCGGGGATGAAAATCGTCACGGCGGCGTCGGTTAAAAAAGGGATATGCGGGGGCGAATGCCTTGAATTTCTTTTGGCGGCGACTAAAAAGCACTCGCTTGATTTCGCTCTCCCCTACGGCGAAGACGAAATGTTCTTCGCCTGTCTTGCCGATAAAAAAAAGCAGGGGGATTTTATAAGCCTTGTTGTCCCGAAAAAGGTGGGAAAAGCCGAAATAATAAAAATAAGCCTTGACGAGGTCAGAGATTTTCTTGAAAAAGGGATAAGCTGAGGAAATTTCGCCAATTTTGAAAGGAAGTGCCATTAAATGATAACCACAGCAACCGTCAAACCAAAAGCGCTGAGCGGGGAGATTTGCGCGATACCCTCAAAATCTCATGTTCACCGGCTGTTAATAGCAAGCTCTCTGGCGGATAAGCATTGTTTTATCCCCTGCGGGGTTTTGTCGGGGGATATTTCCGCCACTTGCGCTTGCCTTTCGGCTCTGGGCGCGGGGATAGAAATACGGGACGGAGGGATTTATGTCACCCCGCTCACAAGGGATGAATTCGGGCGGCCTTTCGGAACAAATTCCCCCGTTCTGGAGTGCGGCGAGTCGGGCTCCACCTACCGATTTATCGCCCCCGTTATCTGCGCGACGGGTAAAGGCGGGGCGTTTCTTTTAAAAGGACGGCTTGCCCACCGCCCCATGGACGAATTATGGAGGGCGCTTGAAAGTCACGGATGCTCCGTATCGGGCAAGGGAAAAGACAGGGTGGAGTTAAGCGGGGTTCTCACCCCGGGGGACTACAAAATACGCGGCGATATTTCCTCCCAGTTTTTAAGCGGGCTTTTGTTCGCTCTCCCGCTCCTTGGCGGCGGCAGCAATATTGTTGTCGAAGGTGAGATAATGTCAAAGGGTTATGTCGAAAGAACGCTGAAAACGCTGAGGTTTTTTTGCGTTGACGTAAGCTTTGATAAAGATAATAACACTTTTTCCGTTAAGGGGGAACAGTCTTATTCGCTCCCATTTTCGGGCGGGGGGGAAACCCCCGTCCTCTCCCCCGTGGGGGACTACTCAAATTCGGCGTTCTGGCTTTGCGCCGCTGCGGCGGGGGGCGGGGATATCGCGATGAGCGGTCTTCCGACCGACTCATCACAGGTGGATAGCGAAGTGCTTGAGATACTAAGGCGTTTCGGCGCCGGAGTAAGCCGCGCCGACGGAAAAATAACCGTTACAAAACAAAAACTAAAGGGAATAACCATTGACGCCGGGGATATCCCGGACTTGGTAATGCCGCTCGCGGCGGTGGCGGCGGCGGCGGAGGGTATTAGCGTTTTTAAAAACGTGAGCAGGTTGAAACTTAAAGAGAGCGACCGGCTGGACGCGGTGCGCGACACAATAAACAGCCTTGGCGGTAAGGCTTCCCATAACGGAAATGAGCTTGTTATCCGCGGAACGGGAAGAATAAAAGGCGGCAGGGCAGACTCTCACGGCGACCACAGGATTGTTATGATGGCGGCAATACTTTCGGTCATAGCCGAGGGCGACATTGTAATCACCGGCGCCGACGACGTGGGAAAATCCTACCCCAACTTTTTTTCAGACTTTGAAAAGCTCGGCGGCAGCGTGACGCTGAATTAACATAAAAATAAACCGAAAGGCAGGTGTTTTCCCGAACTTTCCGCCGACGGCGGAAAACAAACGGGGAATAAAATGGGTTCATTTTACGGTCAAAACCTACGCGTTACAATCTTCGGGCAGTCCCACTCGGGCGCCATAGGCGGCGTCATCGACGGGTTCCCCGCCGGGCTTGAAATTGATACGGAAAAGCTGAAAAAGCTTATGCGCCGCCGCGCCCCCGGACAAAACAGTCTTTCAACCCCGCGGAAAGAAGACGACGAGGTCGAGTTTGTGTCCGGCCTTGCGGGCGGCGTCACCTGCGGCGCGCCCATTTGCGTTCTTATTAAAAACACCGACGCTCGTCCCGCCGACTATTCGCCTTTCAGGGACACTCCCCGCCCGGGTCACGCCGATTACAGCGGGCTTGTAAAGTTTGGGGAACATAACGATTTTTCCGGCGGGGGGCATTTTTCGGGGCGGCTGACCTCGCCCCTTGTCGCCTGCGGGGGGGTTTGTCTTCAGCTTTTAGAGAAAAACGGAATAAATATCGGCGCGCATATAGAGCAGGTTCACGGTATCGCCGACACAAGGTTTGATATGGTTAACCTTGAACCCGATCTTTTAAGGTCTCTCGCGGAAAAAAACTTCCCCATCATTGACGAGACCGCGGGGGAAAAAATGGCCGCGGCTATCGAGATGGCGCGGGAAAACAGTGACTCGGTGGGGGGGGTTGTCGAATGCGGGGTGACAGGGCTCCCCGCCGGGCTTGGCGACCCTATGTTTTACGGAATTGAAAACCGCCTTTCATGGATTTTGTTCGGCATCCCCGCCGTAAAGGGGGTTGAGTTCGGCAACGGCTTTGAGGCGGCAAGACTTTTCGGCACCCAAAACAACGACCCTTTTATTTTTGACGGCGGCAGGGTTAAAACCTCCTCGAACAATCACGGCGGCGTTATAGGCGGCATTACAACGGGAATGCCGTTGGTGTTCAGAGTGGCTTTCAAGCCCACCCCGTCTGTCGCTTCGACCCAAAAGACGGTTTCGCTTAAAGAAAAGGTTGAAGTCGATCTTGCCATACGCGGAAGACACGACCCCTGCGTTGTCCCGAGAGCTCTTCCCTGCGTGGAGGCCGCCGCGGCAATAGCGCTCGCCGACGCGTTTTTAGCGCCGAAATCCCACATTTAACTTATATTTTAAAATTAATAATTGGAGTGGACATTATGAGCCTTGAGGAAATTAGAAAAAGAATTGACGGCATTGATGATAAAATCGCCGAGCTTTTAGTAGAGAGAATGGAATGTTCCGCGGAAGTTGCAAAGGAAAAAGCCAAAACCAAAAAGCCTGTCTATGACCCCGAGCGGGAGCGGCAAAAGCTTTCATTTCTCGCGGAAAAAGTCGGCGAGCAAAACGCCAACCTTACCGACACGCTTTTTCCCCTTATTTTTGACCTCAGCAAAACAGTCCAGCACGGTGTTTTAAAAGGGGAATCCCCCATTAAACAAATTATTAAAACCTCGCTTAAAGAAACCCCCGAGCTCTTCCCCACCCGCCCGCTTGTCGCTTGTCAGGGGGTAGAGGGCGCTTATTCCCAGCTCGCCTGCGAAAAAATCTTCCCGGCCGGCAATATCATGTACTTCAGCACGTTTGACAGCGTGTTCTCGGCCGTCGAGCAGGGACTTTGCCGCTATGGGGTGCTGCCGCTTGAAAACTCCACCGCCGGTTCGGTAAACAGAATTTATGACCTTATGGCAAAGCACGAGTGCTATATTGTCAGGAGCAGCCGGGTGAAAATCAACCACTGTCTTCTCGCGAACCATGGCGCGCGGCTGGGGGATATAAAAGAAATTTATTCCCATGAGCAGGCGATAGCCCAATGCCAGCACTTTTTGCAGGGCTTAAAAGACGTTAAAATTATCCCCTGCGAAAACACCGCCGCCGCCGCCAAAAGCGTAAAGGAATCGGGGCGGAGCGACGTCGCGGCGCTCTCGTCGCCAAACTGCGAAGCGCTGTACGGGCTCTCGAAGCTTTTTGGCGACGTTCAGGACAACGGCGGCAACTACACAAGGTTTATCTGCATTTCAAAAAGCCTTGAAATTTACCCCGGCGCTAATAGAACCAGCCTTATGCTCGTCCTCCCCGCGAAGCAGGGCTCGCTCTACCGCGCGCTGTCGCGGTTCAACGCCCTTGGGCTTAACCTTATAAAGCTTGAAAGCCGCCCGCTCGCCCAGAGCGACTTTGAGTTTATGTTTTACTTTGACCTTGACACCCCCGTGTATTCGGAAAACTTTTTTAAACTCTTTGACGCGCTTGAGGGCGCGGTGACAAGCCTTAAATATCTCGGCAGTTACACTGAGGTGGTTTAAATGGGGTCTTTCGGGCTTATCGGCAAAAAGCTTGGGCATAGTTTCTCGCCCGAAATCCACCGGCTTATCGGCGACTATGAATACGGCCTTTACGAGTTAGAGCAGGACGAAGTAGAGTTGTTTTTTAAAAACACCACCCTTGACGGCTTTAACGTGACCATTCCTTATAAGGAAAAAGCGTTTTCACTCTGTGACTTCCTCTCGCCCGGGGCAAAAGCATCCGGAAGTGTCAACACGGTAATAAGACAAAAAGACGGACTGTTTTACGGCGACAACACTGATATCGCGGGGTTTTTGTCGCTTTTTAATAAATACCGCGGCTCTTTTTCCGGTGGCGGCGAAGCTGTCGTCCTTGGGTCGGGGGGCGCCTCAAAAGCCGTCTGCCTCGCGCTTGACGGCGAAAAAGTTCCCTATACCGTTATTTCAAGGCGGGGGGTCGGCAATAACTACTCTAATCTTTCAAGCCACCGCGGCGCGGGCCTGATTATCAACGCCACCCCGGTGGGGATGTTCCCCGGCAATGGCGAAACGCTTATAAATATAAACGACTTCCCAAACTGCGGGCTTGTCATCGATTTGATATACAACCCGCTGAAAACCCGGCTTGTGTTTGACGCGCAGGAGCGCGGAGTCGCCGCGGCCGGCGGATTGGGAATGCTTGTCACCCAAGCGATAAAGGCGGCGGAGCTGTTCACCGGTAAAAAATACGGAGAACCGCTTTATGAGGAAATTTTACAAAAGCTATATGACAAGATAAAAAATATAGTCCTCATCGGAATGCCGGGAAGCGGAAAAACCTCGGTGGGGAAACGGCTTGCCGAGCTTACGGGGAGAAGCTTTTTTGACATAGACGATATAATTGAAAAAAAAGCCGGAATGAAAATAACCGAAATTTTTAAAACAATGGGGGAAGACGGGTTTAGAAAGCTTGAAAGCCAAGAAATTGCCGACACAGCGAAGTTACGCTCCGCCGTTATCGCCACTGGCGGCGGCGCCGTGACCGTCCCCCAAAACAAATACCACATAAAACAAAACGGAGTCGTCGCCCTCATTACCCGAAAAACAAGCGAGCTTTGCGTCGGCGGCAGGCCGCTCTCAGCCCTCAAAGGGGTGGAAGCGCTCTTTGCCGAAAGAAGCCGCCTTTATGATGAATGGGCGGACGCGGCCTTCGTAAACGAAGATATTTTACAAACCGCGCTTAAAATAAAGGAGGAGTGTAACTTATGAAACTTCTTGTGATAAACGGCCCGAACTTGAATTTGCTGGGGATCCGCGAGCCTGAGGTTTATGGAAACAAAACCCTCTCTTCGCTTGAGGATGATATCCTCGCCTATTGCGGAAAGAGGAATATTGAGGTTAAATTCTTTCAGTCAAATCATGAGGGAACTATTGTGGATAAAATTCAATCGTCCCTCGGGGAGTTTGACGGCATTATTATTAACCCCGCCGCCTACACCCACACGAGTATCGCGATCCCCGACGCGATTAAGGCGGTGGGTATCCCCGCCGTGGAGGTTCATTTGACAAATATCGCTTCCCGCGAGGACTACCGCAGGGTTTCTTACACCAAAGAGGTTTGTATCGGGCAGTTCGCCGGCGAAGGCTTCGCGGGTTATCTAAGAGCTGTCGACCTGCTTTTTGAGTATTTGCAAAGCGGTGAAACACAAAATGCCGATAAAGTGTGAAATTTTTATGAATTTACAAAAAACAACTTGACAACGACTTTGAGTGGTGATATACTTTTTGCTAATCAAGCAGAAAAATAACCGAATTAAACGGCGTTTTTTAGAATGAATAATTAACGGGAGACCCAAATGCGCTCTTTTAACTCCGACACCGCAAAGCAAAGCTGTCGCTCCGCTAATAATGTAGTTGTACTATCTATTGGCATTATCATAGTAATTGATAATGCTTATTGGCGTTGCGCTGGCGGAGTAATAAAAGAGTAGCCCCAAAGCTCTTTATAAAACCTGCAGCAAAACGCCGCAGGTTTTTTTCTAATTTAGAGCGAAACAGCGAAACCGATAAGAAAAACATAAAATATTTCTTATCTTTTGAGAAAGGACTGACCGCACAATGATTTTAACAGGCGCGCAAATACTCATCGAGGAACTTATAAGGCACGGCTCCACCACCGTCTTCGGCTATCCCGGCGGCGCGGTGCTTGATATTTACGACGAGCTTTACAAGAATTCGCACCGCATAAAACACATTATCTCGTCTCACGAGCAGGGCGCGTCCCACGCCGCGGACGGCTACGCCCGGATAAGCGGCAGACCGGGGGTTGTCATCGCCACAAGCGGGCCGGGGGCGACAAACCTTGTGACCGGTATCGCGAACGCGTACCTCGACTCGGTGCCCATGATCGCGATAACGGGAAACGTCGCCGTTCCGCTGTTGGGGAAGGATTCTTTTCAGGAAGTGGATATTGTAGAGATAACCCAGCCCATTGTCAAGCACAATTTTATAGTAAGGGATGTAAACGAGCTTGAGGGCATTATCAACGAGGCCTACGCGCTTGCCGAAAACGGGCGGAAAGGCCCGGTGCTCATAGATATACCAAAAAGCGTTCAAAAGGCGAAATGCCTTTACCATGGCGACTTTTTCCCCGAATGGTCGCCGCGGAGGGCGGCGTATAACCTTGACAAGGCTAAAGAAGTTATTCAAGCCTCCCAAAGGCCTTATATCTACTGCGGCGGCGGGGTGCTTGCCTCGGGCGCGGAGGAAGAAGTGCTGGCTCTTTCAAAGCGGCTTTCCGCCCCCGTGGGGCTTAGCATGATGGGGCTTACAAGCCTCCCGCATTCGTGGCATTTAAACCTTGGTATGTGCGGAATGCACGGCAGGTACGCCTCGACAGTGGCGCAGTCAAAAGCCGATCTCGTCATCGCGGTGGGGGTCAGGTTTTCCGACAGAGCCACCGGCGACACAAAGGAATACTCAAAGCGTTGTTCGGTTATTCATATTGATATAGACGAGGCAGAGCTCGGCAAAAATATCCCGCGAATTATCGAAGTCTGCGGGGACGCCAAGGAAATACTGACTTCCCTTTTAAAAGACCTGCCGGAAAAATCAAACCCCGAATGGCTGCAAACCATAAACGAGTTAAAGCAAAAAGAAAAAGAAGCCGAAGACGGGGATAGCGCGGCCTTTTCGCCGAAAAATATAATCACAGCCGTCAGCCGCTACTGTAAAGAAGACACCCCCGTGGCGACAGACGTGGGTCAGCACCAGATGTGGGTTTCGCAGTACTTCCCCTTTGGCTCCCCCCGCACGCTTTTAACCTCGGGCGGGCTGGGAACAATGGGTTACGGCTTTGGCGCCGCCATCGGGGGCTGCGTGGCGTCGGGGCGTAAAAAAACCCTGCTGTTTACCGGCGACGGCAGTTTCGGCATGAATTTAAACGAGCTCGCCACGGCGGTGAGCCAAAAGCTCCCCATTCTTATAGTGGTGTTCAACAACGGCGTTTTGGGAATGGTCAGACAGTGGCAGGGAATGTTTTATTCCGAACACTACTCGCAGACAACTCTTGCCCGCGCCACCGATTTTGTAGCCGTGGCTAAAGCTTTCGGCGGCGACGGTAAAAGTATTTATTCACTGGAACAGCTAAACTCCGAACTGGAGTCCGGAGTGTGGGGGGCCGGGCCGTTTGTGCTCGACTGCTTTATTGATAAAGATGAGAAAGTGCTCCCCATGATCCCGCCGGGGGGAACGGTAAACGATATTATCCTTTCAAGGGAGGTGAGATAATATGACGGGTGAATACGGCGCGGCAAGATTTACGGTGGGACTTATAGTCAACAACCATCACGGCGTGCTTAACCGCATCGCCGGGCTTTACGGCAAAAGAGGGTACAACATCGACAGCCTTTCGGTAGGGGAAACCGAAAACCCCAACCTTTCGAGAATGACCATTGTCTCAACCGGCGACGAATATATTAAAAGCCAAATAATCCGCCAGCTCAGCAAGCTGTATGACGTCAAAGCGGCGTTCCTGCTTGAAAAAGATATGTCCGTTTCGGTCGAACACCTGCTTATTAAGCTTAAAATCAACGGTTCGGGAAACGCATCGGTAACGGAGCTTATCAATTCCTACGGCGGCAAGGTGCTTGAGCTCTGCGAAAACTTTATTATCGCCGACATCACCGGCGCCCCCGAAAAAATACAGGCGTTTATCGAGCAGGCGAAACCGCTTGGCATTCTTGAGCTCTGCCGTTCGGGCGCGCTTGCGCTCTCAACCGGGGAAAACCATATGCTTGGCGTTTAGCCCTTGCTTCGCGGGCTATACTTTTTCAGTTTTCTGCGTACTTTCGGCTTATCAAGTTATTTATTTTTAAAAGGAGCGAATATATAATGGCAAAAATGTATTACGAAAAAGACTGCGACCAAACACTTCTCGGCGGCAAAACAATTGCGATAATCGGCTATGGAAGCCAGGGGCACGCCCACGCCCTTAACCTGAGGGACAGCGGACATAAAGTTATCATCGGGCTTTACGAGGGTTCAAAATCGGCTCTCCGCGCAAAAGAGGCGGGCTTTGAGGTTTATAACGCCGACGAGGCCGCCAAAAAAGCCGACTTTATAATGATGCTTGTAAACGATGAAAAAATGGCGGGGATTTATTCAAAAAGCATCGCCCCCAACCTAAGGCCGGGCATGGTTTTGGGGTTTGCGCACGGGTTTAACATTCACTTTGGGCAGATTGTCCCCCCGAGCGACATTAACGTGGTAATGATTGCCCCCAAAGGCCCCGGCCATACGGTGAGGAGCCAGTATACAGAGGGCAAGGGAGTTCCCTGCCTTATCGCGATTTATCAAGATTGTGACTCACAGGCGAAGTCGTTGGCTCTCGCCTACGCGGGGGGAATCGGCGGCGCCCGCGCGGGAGTGCTTGAAACCACCTTTAAGGAAGAGACCGAAACCGACCTGTTCGGCGAGCAGTGCGTGCTTTGCGGCGGAGTGACAGCCCTTATGAAAGCGGGCTTTGACGTGCTTGTTGAGGCGGGATATCAGCCCGAGAGCGCTTATTTTGAGTGTGTGCATGAGATGAAACTAATTATAGACCTCATCAACCGCGGGGGTTTTTCGCTTATGCGCTACTCGGTGAGCGACACCGCCGAATACGGCGATTATACCGTCGGCGACCGAATGATAACGGAAGAAACAAAAGCTGAAATGAGAAAAGTGCTGTCTGAAATAAGAGACGGCTCGTTCGCGAAAAACTGGCTTAACGAAAACAAAACCGGCAGGCCGTATTTTTCCGCAAAGCGGAAAAAAGAGGCGAACTCCGAACTTGAGACGGTGGGAGCCGAACTCAGGGAAAAAATGAGCTGGCAGAAGTGGGACGAAAAAAAGGAGACGCTTTAATGGCGAACAGACTAAACCTCAGTGAAATCTCGCAGGCGCCAAAACGCTCGCTGTTCCACGCCATGGGGTACACGGCGGGTCAGATGAGAAAGCCGCTTATCGGAATAGCGTCGTCATTTAACGAAGTGGCGCCCGGCCACGCGCAGCTGAAACAAATCGCGCGCGCGGTGAGTGAGGGCGTGCTTATGGCGGGGGGAACTCCCATGGAGTTTAACACCATCGGCGTGTGTGACGGAATTGCCATGGGGCACGAGGGCATGAAATACTCCCTCCCCTCGCGGGAGATTATCGCCGACAGCGTGGAGGCGATGGTTATGGCGCACAACTTTGACGGGGTTGTGTTTATCCCCAACTGCGACAAAATCGTGCCGGGTATGCTGATGGCGGCCGCGAGGCTTGACAGACCCTCAGTTTTTGTTTCGGGCGGGCCTATGATCTCGCTTGACGGCAGGGATTTAAACACCGTCTTTGAGGCTGTCGGCGCTTATCATTCGGGAAAAGCCACAAAAGAAGAGCTTTACGCCCTTGAGTGCGACTCCTGCCCGAGCTGCGGGTCTTGTTCGGGAATGTTCACCGCCAACTCCATGAACTGCCTTTGCGAGGCGCTGGGGGTAGCGCTCCCCGGCAACGGCACGGTACCCGCGGTGGTCTCGGACAGAATCTGCCTTGCCAAAGATGCGGGGGAGGCGGTAATGCGGAACGTCAAGGCGGGTTTAACTTTTAGGGACATTGTTACAAAAACTTCGCTTAGAAACGCCCTCGCCACCGATATGGCGCTCGGCTGCTCGACTAACTCGGTGCTTCACCTTTTCGCGCTGGCGCATGAGCTTGGCGAGGAGGTTTCTTTAAAAACTGTTAACGAGATAAGCTCCCGCACCCCCAACCTTTGCCGGCTGGCGCCGGCGGGGGGGCATCATATGCAGGATTTATGGCGAGCAGGCGGGGTTTACGCCGTTATGAAACGGCTTCTCGGCGGCGGGCTTATTGACGGCGCCGCGCTGACTTACAGCGGAAAAACTCTTGGCGACGAGCTGTCTGCGGTAGTTCCCTTTAAAAACGAGGTCATAAGAGAGACCGACAACCCATATTCAAAAAGCGGCGGGCTTGCCGTGCTGTTCGGGAACCTCGCCAAGGACGGCGCGATCGTTAAAAGATCGGCGGTTAAAGAGTCGATGCTTGTCTTTACCGGCAACGCGCGGCCTTTTGACGGCGAGGAAGAGGCGGTGAGGGCAATTTACGGCGGGGATATAAAGCCCGGCGACGTTGTGGTCATCCGCTACGAGGGCCCGGCGGGCGGGCCGGGGATGAGGGAAATGCTCTCGCCCACTTCCGCCATCGCCGGCGCGGGGCTTGACGAAAAAGTGGCGCTTATCACCGACGGCAGGTTTTCGGGCGCGACGCGGGGCGCTGCCATAGGGCATGTCTCGCCGGAGGCGGCCTCGGGCGGCATTATCGCGCTGGTACGGGAGGGGGACAAAATAGAAATTGACATTCCCGCCTACAGCATAAGGCTTTTGGTGTCGGAGGACGAACTTAAGGAAAGGAAAAAAGAGATGAAGCCCCGAGCTGAAAAGCAGCTCAAAGGCTACCTTAAGAGGTACCGCGCGGGCGTGTCCTCGGCCGACAAGGGCGCGGTTATCTCGTAAAAAAAATAATGCTGAACTTAAACCTTATAAAAAAAGCCGAAGAAGTGCTGCTTAGAGAAGTCGCGAGAAAAACGGATATCATTCCCGCCCCCAACCTTGTGGACGGTTTGGATTTATACTTAAAAACCGAAAACCTCCAGAGAACCGGCTCTTTTAAGCTGAGGGGCGCGTTTTATAAAATGTCCCTGTTCTCTGAAGAAGATAAAAAAAGAGGGGTTGTCGCCTGCTCGGCGGGGAACCACGCGCAGGGCGTGGCGCTGGCGGCGAGCCACTTCGGAATAAAGGCGACAATTTTCCTCCCCGGCGCGGCGCCGCTTTCCAAAATCGAAGCGACCAAGCGCTACGGCGTGGATATAAAGCTTTCCGACGGCGCCTACGACGACGCTTACGCCGAGGCGGTGGAATACGCCAAGGCCACGGGAGCCGTGTTCCTCCACCCGTTTGACGACGAGGAAGTAATAACCGGTCAGGGGACGGTGGGGCTTGAAATTACCGAGCAGCTCCCGAAACCCGACGCCGTCGTGGTTCCCGTGGGGGGCGGCGGGCTTATTTCCGGCGTGGCGTTCGCGATAAAATCCCTTTGCCCGGACTGCAAGGTTTACGGCGTTCAGGCGGCGGGCGCGGACAGCATGTGCCGCTGTTATAATCATGACTCCGCCTGCGCGGAAACCAAGACCGCAACTTTCGCCGACGGCATCGCGGTTAAAAAGCCGGGGAAACTCACTTCCGCTCTCTGCGAAAAATATGTCGACGGAATGGTGACGGTGTCGGACGACGAAATCGCCACCGCCATACTCGCGCTTATGGAAAAGCAAAAGCTTGTCGCCGAGGGCGCCGGAGCGGTGTCGGTGGCGGCCGTGATGTTCGGCAAACTGCCGCTCGAAGGCAAAAAAGTCTGCGCGGTGGTGTCGGGCGGGAACATTGACGTTAATATCCTGTCAAGGGTTATAAACAGGGGGCTTATGTCGTCGGGCAGGCTTACGAACCTAACCATTGAGCTTATCGACAAGCCCGGTCAGCTAAAGGCCGTTTCGGCGCTTATCGCCGACAAGGGGGCGAACGTCATACGGGTGAGATATTTCCCCGGAGGGGAAAACATGGATATAAACGGCTGTTTTCTTGACATTTCAATGGAAACCCGCAACTTTACACACTTAACGGAAATCCGCGGGGCGCTTACGGAAAGCGGCTTTAAGCTCTGCAACTAAAGAAAAAAGAGGTTTTTATGAAACAAATAAATACTATTTATTCCGAAAACGCCCCAAAACCCATAGGCCCGTATTCTCAGGCGTTGGGCTTTGAAAACTTGGTTTTCTTCTCGGGGCAAATCGCCATTGACCCCGCGACTTCGCTTATGTCAGCGGGGGACGTCAAAGCCCAAACCGCGCGGGTATGCGAAAACATAAACGCCGTGCTTGGGGCGGCGGGGCTGGGTTTTAGCGATGTGGTAAAAACCACCTGCTTTTTAACGGCCGCGGAGGATTTCGCCGACTTTAACGAGGTTTACTCGAAATACTTCACCTCCTCCCCCGCGAGAAGCTGCGTTTTTGTAAACGGACTTCCAAAAGGGGCAAGGGTTGAAATTGAGTTAATTGCCGTAAGGCGATAAAAAAAGCCGGGCGGCAGATTCATGATTAATTCGCCGCCCGGTTTTTTTATTTAAAATTTATTTTGGCTCTACCGTTATGATTATTGTGTCTACCAAATAAGTGTTGTTGTTTTTATCCCTCGCGTACACATTTATAAAACAATCTTTTGTAAAAACCTCAAACGGTATTGAAAATTCCGCTTTTACCCCCGCGTGCTGATAGCCGTCAACCTTAAGGGTTGACATTTTTTCTGCCGGGAGATTTACCTCGCCAAACGAAGTCAGCGTTCCGCCCGTCAATTCCGAGCCCTCAAGCCAAATCCAGCCCGATTGCCCACGGTAGCGGAGTTTTCCCCATTTTTCCCCGTTTTGGTCGGTATAAACCGAATAAACGCTTAGCTTGGTGGAGGGCGGTATGTAACTTACGGTTTCGCCGTCAAAGGGCGCGTCCCTGAGCCTCAGCCACGCGTCAGGCCGGGTTATATATTTTTCAACCCCGTAAAACGAGGGGAGAATCTCATAGCTGACGCTGTCGGCAGCGACGTCGGCGGCAAAAGAAACGCTTATATTCACCGCGAGGCCGCCCAAATCCGCCTCGGCGCTTATATTCCTGTACGGCACGACGGGGGAGCCGGGAAATTTTTCTCCGTCAAGCGGGGACACGGGGGTGGGATAATACGAGGTGGAGTCGCGGTAATCGGTGTTGCGGTAGGCAAAATAGCCGTCGTTCAAATAAAGTTCCAAAAATTCGGCAACCGAGTAAATTTCGCCCTCGCCGTACCGGGTAAGCCTTGTGTCGGGCGGGGTTTGCTCTATAATTTCCAGCCAGACGATATTGTTGTTTTCGTCCTCAATAACGCCGCTCACAAGCACCGCGTGGGCGTTGTCGCCAAGCCTTATCAGCGCGTCGCCGACCTGAAGGTTTTCCAGCGCGTTGCCGACTTTATCCCCGAAATTTACAAGCACGGACGAGTTCATCCTTGTGTTTGTCGCCCACGCGTAGCACACAAACGCGGTGCAGTCAAGCGAGTAATAAGGCGCGTTTTCCTCATATCTCGCCACGCCTGTATAAAAAAGACTGCCTTTATTTTTGCTTTCCAGAAAAAATTTGTCAAGAGTCGCCTCAAAACCCACGAACGCGCCGTCAAACACCGGCTGCCCGTAGGGAACCCCAATCACTTCCCTGCCTTTTTCATATATGTTTTCGCCGTTAAAACCGATTAAATCTTCAAGCGGCAGCCATTTTATTTCATGAATCTGCCGCGCGCGCCTTACGATATTTTTAATACCGGCCGAATAATATCTTTCGGGTATATGATATTCATAAACATATGCCTGCGCGGAAATATTATATTTGTACTCGTTCCCGCCGCTCTCTTCCGGTCTGCTTTGGGGGGCCGAGGATAGGTTTTGGGATATGTCTTCCCCGCCGCTTTGGGGGTCGGAGCTTGTCGGGGTGTTAATGGGAATAAATACTCCGCATGAAAAAAAGACAAGCATAAAAAAAACTGCCGCCAGAAAAAGGCATACCATTTTCAACATTATAAATTTGTTTACCTTTCAAACCGATGAAATGTGATGTATGCCTTATTATAGCCGACCGCGGTAGTTATGTCAACCGGTAAAATATATTAATATATAAACATATTGATGTATAAATATTAAATAAATTAATTAAGTTTTTACAAAAAACGGCTGGAGCTGTCTTCCCTCCGCCGCCTCTTTAAGCGCGGGAACGACTTTTGTGAAGTCGCAGACGAGAGAGGAGGGTTTTTTTGTAAAATCGTCCTGCGCCATCGGAACAAAAAACAAATGCTTTTTATCTTTACAAACACCGATATTTTTAAGGTTCCCCGCCAGCGCGTCGTTTGTCGCCGGCGCCAAAAGCACGGGAAGACTGTTTCTCAGCTGGGCTTTTACCGCCATTGTCACCGATGTGTCTGTTATCCCGTGGGCGACTTTGGCGAGCGTGTTTCCCGTGCAGGGGCAGACGACGACGCAGCCGTACCCGCCGGCGGTGATTTCTTCTTCCACTTCGGGTATGGTCTTAAGCACGGCTTTTCCGCAAAGTGACACAACTTTCTCCTCAAGCGCTTTTATCCCCCCAAAACGGGTTGAGGTTGAGCTTACTATTTCCGAAAAAACCGGGGTTACGGCATAACCGTTTTTAATTATTTCTTCCAGCGCGGCAAGGGCTTTGTTATGTGTGCAGAACGAGCCCGTCAGAGCAAAGGCAATTTTCAAAGCACGCCCTCCTGTTTTAATATGTTGACGCAGGATTTTTTAATTATCTCTCCCGCCGTGACGGGGGAAGTCTTGCCCGGCAGGGACAGCGCCCACACCACCTTTACCCCGTGCTGACGGGCGGAGTCAAAGTCCACCCCGCCGGGGCGCGCCGCAAGGTCGACGACAAGCGTTTCGGGGGAAATATACTCAAACAGCGGTTCTTTAATAATCGGGGCGGGAACAGTATTAAAAACGCAGTCAAACCCCATAAGCGCGTCCTGAATGTTCCTCATGCTGACCCCGAAAAGCCCGAGAGTTTCGGCGTAAGCGAGGTCACTCTCTTTTCTGGCGCAGACGGTGACGCGCGACCCCAGCGCCTTAAGGCGAACGGCGAGCGCCTTACCCACCCTGCCAAAGCCGAGCACGGATGTCTTTGAGTTATGAATGGTAACGGGGAGCTCCTCCATCGCGATGCCTATTGCGCCCTCCGCCGTGGGGACGGCGTTGAGCAGCTTTAGCTCTTCTCTTTCATAATAGTCAAAGGTTTTTTCGTGGAGGTCCGACACTCGTTTATCGAGCATTCCCCCTAACAGCAGTTGTTCACCCTGAAGGAGCGACAAAACCGATACTAAAAAAATTTCCTTGTCGGCGTAAGGCGAGGTTATATGCAGCTTATCCGCCGACGCGGGGAGCGGAAGTATCACGGCAGCCGACCCCCTTATCGCGTCCTCCGGCGACGACGTCCTCGTTACTTCGGGCGGCAGTGAAACCTTGGAGTCAAAGCCGCAAACCGCGCACTCAACACCCTCTTCGGCGGCAAGCCTGCCCGCCACCACAAGCTGCCTTAAATCGCCCCCGATTATGGCAAGTTTTATACTCAACAAAATCAACTCCTCATAGTAAAGTATATTGCCGTCCCCGCCGAAAAGTAACTATTAGTCAAAACATATCCTTTTCGGGCGGGTTAAAAAGAAAAAACCCGGATGACCGGGTTTTATACTGCGCTTTAGCTGAGGGTTAAAACAGCCCTTATCTTATTGTCAGATAAACTGCTCCGCCCTTAAGGCTGCCGTTGTCCTCAAAAGCGCTGCGGTTGTCGTCCATGAGCTTTTTGGGGTTTCTGCGGTATTTCTTAGCCACCGACCACGCGCTCTCGGAAGAATCGGGGTAATAAAACCGTATTCCGCCGTCCGATGAGGAAGACATATCCTCGGCAATAAATTCCGACAGCACGGGGAGAGAGGTTTTGGAAAATATACTTGCGCGAACCGCCACGTTTACCTTTACGGCGATAATTTCGCCGCCCGAAACGCCCGCCATGACCTCAAGCGGGCGCACGCTAAGCCCGGCTATTACTTCCCCCGGAATATCCGTGACAATGGATTTTTCAAACTCGCCGGAAAAATCCTCGCTTATAATTCCGCTTTCTGTTTTCGCCAGCGCCTCAAAGTTTATGTTCCCTTTAATGTTAAGCACGCCGTCGGCGTATGACTGTTCGCTAACGCTTATCGCCACCGCCGTGTCAAGGAGTTCGGTGATATCGTTTTTTTCGGTGTCGTGAGTCATCTCAAACACAAATGTTTTGTCAAGCGTTCCGGCAAGGCTGTTGTATTCCGCTTTGGTCACTACGCAGGCGCTTTCCCGGTCCCCGCAGAACCCATCGGACGCCACGGCGTCTTCCCCGCTCTCAAAGCAAACAGCCCGCGCGGCTACGGTAAAGTTTTGTTTTAACAGTTTATTTTCGCCATAGTCGTCTATATCGGCGACCGCCTCGGCGGAGGTGACATGCGCGGACACGCAAAAGCTCTGCCCGGGGGTTATGTTTTGATTGTCAATATCAACCGACACGGGGTATGTGTTTGAAACAAAAGAATACTCCCCCTCTTCGGTAGCATAGAGCGCCTTAAAAGTTACGTCGCACTTTACGCTGAGCCTGCCTTCGGCGGCAATTGGAACGGCGGAACTCACCTCGCCGCAGGCGTAAACAATATGGTCTACAGGCTGTGGCAGGCCTACCGACTGCTCGGCATGTGAAACGCCGGTGTATTCGCCTATGGGGGATAAAGCGCCGAGTTTTTGGGTGAGAAAATAAGCGCTGACCTGTCCGGAATCGGGGTCTACCGCGCCGAACTCTTTTATTTCGCTCACGCAGAGCTCGGTGTTCATTTTGGCGCGGATGATAAACTTGCGCGGCCCCAAAAGCTTGCAGGTGAGGTAAGAACAGTTCACCGACGCCCATGCGTACCGTTCTTCCGAGGGCCGGTCGTGGTTGACTTTCTGGCTCAGCGTGCCCGAGACGACCACATGCGCCAGCTTTGACTTATAGTCGCTCTCATAAAGTATGCCGAAATCCACCCGCGCGGTTATTTCCGCTTTATCCGTTGTAAATTCAACCTCCGGCGGGGACGCTTTCGCGTCAACTCTCACCAACCTTGAAATATCGGGAGCGTACTCGGGGAGCACGCCCTCGAGCTCCATATCCTTTAAATAATATCCGTTTAAAGTTATTTCAGGTAAAAAAACACTTTTGCTGTCGAATTTCATAACCCGCTTCTCCATTCTGGTAATTTTCATTAGATTGTATGAAGAAAAGGTTTTTTTTATGACGGCATACCCATGTGTTTAGAGCGGGTTTTTCGTTCCGGCAAACAAACGGAAGGTGTTTTCGTTGAAAAGCGCTTTGAGTAAAACTTCGCTTCGCGAGTTTTTGTTTAGGTTTGCTTATCCTGTTTCACAAGCGGAGCCATGGCTTCCACTTCTTGCCTTGAATAGCTGTTTTCTCTCCCCGAAACCGGGTCATAAAAGTATTGATAGCAAAAAAAGCAATAGCCGTCCGCTTTTTCATAGCCGTTGACAAACTCAAGACACCGCTTTATGACGTCTTTGTTCTCTATCCATTCCCTTTTGCCCTGATTTGTGACGGCGTATCTGTCTTCGTTGCCCTGCGAACCGCTGACGGCCTTGCCCAGCGACATGCCGACATAAAGTTTTGTGGAGTTATTTTTTATTATCCCCGCCCAGTCTTTGACGGTCTGCTCGAACGGGCAGGAGCCGTGGAGGAGACCGAAATAAACCTGAGGAAGTATGTAGTCTATGTAGCCGTCAGAGCCGCACCAAGCGTAAACGTCGGCGAAATAAGTGCTCACCACCGTCCTTAGGTTCCCCGCGGGCGAGATGCCGTACCAAAGCCTTTCGTCAATATCCTTGACCGCCCGGTAAAGCGAAGAAACGAGCTTGTTTATCGCGTCTTCGCGGAACGATACGAGATCGATCTCCCCGCTCGCGTCAAAAGAGGCTTTGTCAAAGGATGGGTCGGAGGTGGGGTAAAAGTAATCGTCCATATGCAGCCCGTCAAAGTCATATTTTTCAAGCGCTTCAACCGCCCCGCTCACAATAAGGTCGCGGGCCTCTTTCCGCGACACGTCGAGATAAAGCAGCCCTCCGACTTCGGGGAGTTTTCCCTGTCTGTACCAGTCTTTTAAAATAAAACCCTCTTTGACCGCGCCGAGCTCTGACGGCGACATTAGCCGCATTGGGTTTATCCACGCGTGGACCGAAAGGCCGCGGCGCTTCGCCGTCTCCACAAAAACCTCCACCGGGTCATATGAGAGTTTACTGCCGTACCCCCCCGCTACATACTTTGAAACGGGGTAATATCCGCTTTGATACATGGAATCCCCGTTGGGGCGGATTTGATAAATAATTGTGTTAAAGCCGAGAGACGCAATATTTTCGATTATCTCGGTAACTTTTTGAACATAGTCTTCCTTGGGTCTTTGCCCGCCGCCCGACACATAAACCGAATTCATATCAAACTGTGAAACCCAAATCGCCTTTAGATAGTCGTAATTTACAATGTTTCTCATTTTAGGTTCTTCGCTCCTTTCCTGTTCCGACTGCCGATTTATCGGCATGCTTTCATTCTCATCTGCCGATGTGTTTAAACTCTCCCCTCCGCCGGTGTCCGAGGGGGCGGGGTTTACCGCTACGCAAGCGGTCAAGATCAGGCATAAAACCGCCACAATTATAAGCTTATTCATAAAAACCCCTCTTTGCTATTTACAATTTATAACATATATGTTATATTATATTAACGAATAAGTCAATATTCCAAAACATAAACATATTTAATATTTTACTAAAAGGCGGGTTATTTAATATGAGACGAATTCTGATAATTTTTACAGTTATGGTTATTGCGTTAACATTAATGTTTCCCGCCGCCGCCGCCGCGGCAAAAGAAGGGGATGGTGAAATGCCGGCTTTGAAGACAAAGGACTACTACGAGGACATTTTAAAAAGAGAAATTCAGTTTGTTTCAACCTTAGCGTTTAATAACGGGGTTATCGGTATGTTCCCCCTCGCCTCCGGAGGATACCGCAACCTGACCTTACCCGAAATAGACGGCGTTTCGCCCGATGAATACCGCTTTTGGCCTTCGTCAAAGGTCGTGCCTTATTTTTCGGATTCCGCCGTGCTGGGGGTTATAAAAGCCGCCGAGCTCATTGGCGGCGAAGACAACAAAGCGCGTCTTTTGGCGCTTAATTATATAAATTGGTATGTAGACCATATGAACACTGCCGAGAGCGATATCAACGGCGTCGCCGGAACCGTGTACGATTATTTTGTGTTCCAAAACAGTACCGACGGGCGGATTATTGAACTGACCCTCCACGACGCGTACGCTTCAAGCTACCCGTCCAACAACCCCTATGACTATGACTCCACCGATTCCTACGCGGCGATGTTTCTTGAGATACTCTACGACTACACCCGCGTTTTTGACAACGCTTTCCTCGACGGGAAAACAAAGCTTGTCGACACTTTGATTAATGTGATTATGTCAACCTATGTTACAAGCATTGACCTCACTTACGCAAAACCAAACTACGCGGTGTGCTATCTTATGGACAACTGCGAGGTATACGCCGGGTTTATCGCCGCCGCCAAGATATATGACGAATTTTACGGCGACGATGAAAAAGCCGCTTTCGCCCTTGAAAAAGCCGATAAAATAAAAACCGCGATTCTCGGCAGAATGTGGGTTGAGTCCTCGGAAGTGTTCGCCTCGTCGGTTTATACCAACGGAAAACACGCAGCCGGTCTTGACGTAACCGAATTTTACCCGCAGGCATCCTCACAGCTCTTCCCGGTTTTGTTCGGGCTTCTCGCACCCGATGACCCAAAGGCAATAACGGTTTACAACCGCTTTAAGGCGAACTTTTGTCAGGACGGCGAAAAGGGTAAGGACTGGTCTGCTTATGACGTAAAGGGAATGACCTACCCGTGGTGCATACTGCTGCGCGCCGTGGTGGGGATGAAAGACTTTACTCTGGCGCAAAAATATATCGACACAATATACAAACGGTTTATTATTCAGGGGCATAAAGACCCTTATTATAACGCCGAATCGGGCGCGATGCTTCTCTCGCTCACCGCTCTGCTTGAATTCGCCCCCGCCGCGGAAAAAGACCCCGAGCCGTCCTCCGAAGAAAGCGGCGAGGAAGTTTCCTCGCAAAGCCAAAATGATAATGGCGAAAGCCTTTTGTCATTGTCTCCCGAAAAGGGCGGCGGCAAAAAAACAACGCCGCCGTGGATATACGCCGGCGCGGGGGTGGCGGTGATCGCCGCCGCGCTGGTGGTGTTTTTGGTGGGCAAAAAATATCATAAGAACAGCTAAAATCTATTGCAAAGCAAACACCCGTGTGTTATAATAGCCGGGCGCTGGTGTAGCACAGGGGTAGTGCAGCTGATTCGTAATCAGCAGGTCGTGGGTTCAAATCCCCCCACCAGCTCCAGAAAAAAGCAAGTCTTTGACTTGCTTTTTTCAATTATATTCGTCCTTACGGACGAATGATATTCACTTTGTGAATGATATTCGCCCTTGCGGGCGAGTGATATTCGCTGCGGCGAATAAAAATAAGGACGAATATAATATCATTCAGCGTTAGCTGAATATCATTACGCAGTAATATCATTGGCGGAGCCAATATCATTATTTATAAATCAATATGTTGTTTTTGATAGCTTATTAGTTTTTTGCTCTTTTCTCTTTTCTCTTTTCTTGTCTTTGACTTGCTTTTTTCAATTATATTCGTCCTTACGGACGAATGATATTCACTTTGTGAATGATATTCGCCCTTGCGGGCGAGTGATATTCGCTGCGGCGAATAAAAATAAGGACGAATATAATATCATTCAGCTTCAGCTGAATATCATTACGCAGTAATATCATTGGCGGAGCCAATATCATTAAAAATCAAAAAAGTTCCTCATTCTTTTATCTACGGATCATAAAAAATCAC